>JAEIGA010014457.1_pt1 | contig 12013 bp, 10 predicted proteins | sample 9270691 | NCBI WGS metagenome assembly JAEIGA01 (sample SAMN17057246, study PRJNA624740) | gut metagenome | biome: biome; isolation source: fecal sample | host: Bos grunniens | place: China: Xizang | collected 2019
AACCTGAAATCCTATGGCATAAATGCAGAAATCAAATTCAGAAGCGGCACAACCATTCCCCAAGGCATCTCATTCACCCGTGACGGTACGACCTTCAAAGGCTCTGCTCTGGACCGCAGCCTCAGCTTCTCTCGGATTGATAAGGTTCTCACAGGAGGCCAGAACATCGACACCGGTGGTCTATCCCAGGAACCTTCTATTCATGAATCCTGCTCTCATGAACAGGACCACTCCCTGACCACCGACCTCTCACTGCTCGCAGCCGACCTCGCCATCGGTCTCATAGCCTCCGGCCAGGAAAAGAAATCCGAGGAACAAGACCTCACCCCAAATAAGAAACGAGGTCCAAGACTATAGAACTATAAGATTATAAACATATAAATCCCAGACAATTATGGCAAAGCAAAATAACTCATTCACAGAACTCCAAGCCCTCGAAGGCATTTACGAACACCTTTCCACCATCGACGATCTCGCAAAGGAAGTAGGAGCAACCTCAACAAGATTACGAAAGATAGAAGATAGGTTGAAAGAGCCGATGGAAATTAAGAATGCTACTCTCTTGAAATCAAAGCAGGAAACATATTCGAGAGACACTTGCATCTCCAGAACGTTTATAATTACGAATGATATTTATCATCGTTTGGAAGAGTTTAGAGACGAATTCAACGAAATAAAAAGAGAACAGGGCAATATTGAGAAAAGTGCTGATGGAAGACATAAAGAGATAATCAAACAGTCGAACTTAATAACGACAAAACTATCAGGGAAGGACAATAATATCTACAGTTACTTCCGTGTGATATACATACTGATGATTCTGTTGTCAGCCCTAAATATTACATTCGGACTTCTCATAAAATGAAAACTAATAATTTTTTGTTTTCTGAGACCAATGTGTTCAGAATTATTCCTATATTTGTCATTGCTCAGCTAGCCTTTGGGGTTGGGTGGGCGAAACATATTTGTAAGACGTTTACTTGACGTTTTCTTCCTCGTTCAAAACTCGCAACTTTGAAAATCCATTCGGAAGAGCCGGCAATGTAAGCGGTCTATGGGTGATGTCTATTGATGTCGCACATTTGTGTGATTGTATATATGCATCTCGACGTGGGCTAGCTGCATTGCTTATTCTGAATGGGGGCAATGCGAGGCCTGAACGAAGAATAAGCTGAAGTACAGACTCCCACGTCTTTTTTGTGCAATCTCGATCCGGAGAGTCTATCGGGGAACAGACATTGACCTGAACTTGATGTCCGACCAAGAAATAGTTCGAGGTATTCTGGATAGACATGTTGAACTTACAAAACAATATCTATACCGGGAATATTATCCTCTGTTCAATTCCGTGTGGAATAAATACTATACGGATTGCAATTCCTGCCTGGAGTTCATCAATACAATCTATGTCTATATAATGACTCCTAGCCCACAGTCTGGAAAAAGTCCTCTCGAATCATTCGGATTTCGTTGCCATTTTGTCCTTTGGCTTAAGATCGTTGCAGAAAACTACTGCAAGCAACTCTTTCACAAAAGACTTGAAATCGCAGATGACTCAGAGCCTACTGATAGAAATGTCGAAGAACCATCCACTTTAGATATAAGTTCGATTAATCATAGAGACATCGAGATCGTACTGTCTCAGATGCCTAATATGAGATACAGGACTCTTATACGTTATCGTTATCTCGAAGAAAAGAGTAATGAAGAAACTGCCCAGCTGCTGGGGATGTCGATGGATAACTACTACAATAAACATAAACTGGCTAAAGAGCAGTTCGTCACGACGCTCAAAAAGGAGGGAATATGCTGAAACATTTACAGCCGCTACCAATATCGGAAGAAATGCTTGGGGCATATCTTGAGGGCAATTTATCTATAGATGAGATTCAAGTTGTTGAAAAAGTTATTCAATCCGATAATCTTTTTTCAACTTTTGTTAATGAATTATCATTGGATGATAAAGTAGAGCAAAACTTTTTCGTTGAGGATTGTCCTGTTTTGGGAGATGACTTTGAGTTACCAGAAATAGACATGCCAATCGTTACTATGGAGTTTGCAGAACCTCCCTTTATAGATAATATTGAAAATGACATAATATCCAATAATATGAAGACCTCACACAATTTAGAAACAGCAAGCCGGATCTTTGGCGAAGGTGGAAATGGTACAGATCCAATATTTGATCCAATGATTAATCAGGGACCAGAAGGTGTCTGCGCTATTCGTAGTCAGCAAATTATTCTGCGAGATTATGGTATTGATGTATCATTGGAAGAATTAAAACAATTCGCCATACAGAATGGCTGGTATGAAGACGGTGGTGGCACTCCAATGGGCTATGTCGGTGCTATAATAGATGCTTGTGGCGTTGGTGTGCGTCAAGACATTAATTGTACCGTCTATGATCTTGTTAATGAACTAGCGCAGGGACACCGTGTTATTGTTGGTGTGGATGCTAATGAGTTGTGGGCAGATAGAGATGGAAACCTCATCGCTCAATCTAAAGAGTTCATAAAGGATATTTTCAGCGAAGAAGCAAACCATGCTTTAATTGTAGCTGGCGTAGAGGTTAATCCTAATGATCCCGAAGATGTAAAAGTCATTCTCACCGACCCTGGTACAGGTGATTTGAGAATAGAATATACCATGGAGCAGTTTATGGATGCTTGGGAAGATTCCGATTGTTTTATGACTACGACCACAACTCCGGCCCCGTATCAGTACGACGAGGTTCATGGATGCATGGTGCCTTCCAACTTTGCTGTTGATCAATTTATAGCCGCAAATAGTCTGCCTCTTCAGGCTGATGTGCGAATCCCTGATGGATACCTAGCTTCAAATGCCTACTATAGCGAAGGACATCTAAATTCTATTAGTGACGATGTTAGTTATGATGAATTTAGCGAAAACTACTCTCACTATAAGTCTGTATTAAGAGCTCCTGGAAGTTTCGGCCAGGATCATTTTGACATCGATGATTTCAAGTCTGGGATGAAGAGTCTCTTCTCATTTCTCGACGAAGATGACGAAGATTTTGATGATAACGACGACGATAATGATAACGATGAGTTTGATGACGACGATAATCAATTTTTCAACTAGACGAACGAATTTATAATATGAAAACTATAAACCCAGAACGCGCAGCTTCATTAAAAAGTGCGATTCTAAATCTAATGAAGGACATGAAGTCCTTTCAGGCAAAGTTCCCTAAAGCCGAGCTTCCTAAACCTTCAAATGACTTTATTTTAGCAGAGGAATTATTGGCTAAAGGTGAATTCAATCTCGCTGTTTGTGGTAAAGTTAAGAATGGTAAGAGTTCACTGATAAATGCTTTAATTGGTAGGCGCATACTTCCCGAATGTAATGATGTAGCAACATCGCGTGTATTTAAAATCTCAAATGCAGATGAAGATAGCTTCTATATCGTTTATTCAAATGGAGATAAGAAAGAGATTACATTAAAGGAGCTCGCGCAATATGGTAGCCAAGCCGAAATTGATTCAGCTGGTGAGGCTTCATCAGACAAAGTCATTGCATACATCCAAGTTAATACGCCTATCGATTTTTTACCAGCTGGTGTTTCTATAATAGATACCCCTGGCATTGGATCGACATATCCACAACATACTGCGATTACAAAACAGTATTTAAAGTATGCTGATGCAGCGTTGTTCGTAATGAATCCAACGCCTCTAGAAAGTGTTGAAATTTCATTCTTAAAAGAGATTGTAGAGGTTTCTCCAAGCATCATGTTTGTAACTACCAAGACTGATTTGTCAGGTAATCAAGTCGTAGATGATGCCATACGCCGCAATAAAGAACTCATTTCTAAGGCCATAGGAGAAAAACTTCTATTGGATATAGAGGTACTTAGAATGTCGAGCGCCACTCTGATGGAAGCTGCACAAGCTTCAGATAAGGTTGTCGCAGACTTTAATTATGAAGTATCTGGATATGGTGAGGTGAAAAAGGGTATGCAAAATATTGTATTCCTTACAATAGGATATTATCGTGTTGGTATAGCTTATAATAGTGCAGTTGCATATTATCAAACCATTCTTAAATCTCTGCAATATAGAAAAGATGCATCAGTTGAGGCTGCATCTAAATACGAAGAGTTGCTTTCAAAATACGACAAGGCTAATAGCGACTTTGCCGAAAAAGTCGGAGAGACCAAACGCAAAGAATTACTTAATAACGTAGATGCCATTCTGCGTACAATGGAGGCCGACTTTAATATGATATTCGCATCAAACGGGGATATCTGCCAAAGATATACCAACGAGATTGAAGGTCTTACTCAAGATAACATTAATGCGTATAGCGATGAGTTGGGCGACAATCTTGTGGCTGATATAAAGATGTTATGGGATAATCTTGTCAACCTCGTACAACAAAAGGTGACTAGTTTATTGGTACAATATGACGAAGATTGTAGAATGTCAATCCCAGAGAATATTAAAATTTCGGTCTCTGGAGGTGTGCATGACCCACAGATCCTGAGCTTAGAATTGCGTGAGAGGGTGGGAAAAATGCGTACCGAGATGTTCATGGGAACTGCTGTTACGGGTGCACTTAGTACTCTATTAGGTGGAGCCTACTTCTTTTTCCCAGCGGTGGTAACTCCAGCATTGCCAGTCATTGCACCTGTTATGGTGGTACTAGGCGTAGGAGCTGTTCTTTGGGGTGCTATTAGTGGAAACAATAAAGCAATACAAGAAAAGCTACAGAAGAACAAAGCTCAACTTATTAAATTTGTTCATGAGACCCTAACTACTTGCAGAAAAGAGCTTGTTGAGGTATCACTTGCTGATAACAAGTACCAGTCTTTGTATCAGGGATTTATGCTAGCACTGCGCAAACAGGCTACGGATGCCATCGCTAGTACATATGAGCGATACAAAGGGGAGTTGAATGCAATGAAGGCTGCCATTGTAAAGTCAAAGCAAGACCCTGATTATATTAAAGCAATCGACCAACTGATTAATAACTGGAGTTTGCATAAGGAGCTCTTGAATAAGATTCATACTAATCTTGAATCTCTTAATAAATAATATGCAAAATGGCTAATTTAGGAGTTGATTTTGGATCATCCTTTACTACAGTCTCGTGGATTAATCCATTAAACGGAAAACCTGAGGCAGTAAAGTTTAATGGGGATGGAAGCGTAAAACTTCCATCCGCTATATTATCCTCAAATTTCGGCTTAGTATTCGGCTTTCAGGCCCAGGGATATCTGGAAGATGTATATAAATGGCCTATTGAGAACCGTCTTGAGTTCCTTTCGTGTTTTATACCCTCTCTTAAACGTATCCTCAATGCTGCAATGACAGAAACTTTGGGGAATAAGGATTATTCGCATGAGGAGTTACTGACATTGTTCTTTAAGCATATGCTTGAGATGGCAAGTGCTCATTGTGGTCATAATACACATTTTGATAGTGTTACATTCTCACATCCCGTAGAGTTTGAAGAGTCAAAAATAGCAATAATCCGCAAAGCCTTTTACAATTGCGGGCTTTCCATTAAAGAGGTGAAATATGAGCCCCTTGCGGCAGTTGAGGGTTACAGTCTTGAACATGCGATACAAGAGAATGATGGCATTCTGGTATTTGATTTTGGTGGAGGAACTATTGACGTGGCGTATGTGCAAAAAAGGTTTTCAACACTAAAAGTTGTATGTGAGCCTCGTGGCAGTAGCACATGTGGAGGTCAAGATTTAGACTATCTTATTTATGAAGATTTACGAAAGAAAGTGTTAAAGCAATACTCTTTCGATATCTCGCAGGCAGGTTTTGTGGATTACAGCATACTTAATAATTGTCGTAGGTTAAAAGAGTATTTTAGTGGCCCAAACGATTTCTATGAGACGCAAGTAGCTCTTGTTGTAAATGGGCAGTTTGTTCACTACAAATATGGCCTAAACCGAGACTCATTTAACAATATAATAGGAGGTAAGGTTCAAGAAGCCATCAACATTGCTAAACAGGTTATAGACGATGTACATAGTCATAAACAAGAGATCAACAAGATCTTGCTAATTGGCGGAAGCTCGCAACTAATTCTTATTAAGGAACTGTTTGCTTCACTACTGCCAAATGCGTGTATTGAAACTTGTGGCGAAAAGGACATAGCAGTAGCTTTAGGCAATAATTATGTAGAAAGCATCACTAAAGCCGAGCCACCCACAAATAGCGGAGAGAATGAGGAAGAAATCGAGACAGATATTCCTCTAAATATGTCAAAAAGCATAAACTGTCCTCGTTGTGATAGTGATAAATGCTATAAGATGATTGGGAAAATTGGATACCACTGTACTGAATGTGAATGGGAAGGTCCGAATGTAAAATTAACTTTTAATAATTGAATCTCAATATGAATATATTAATGGTTGGCCATAGCCGTTCAGGCAAAACATCATTTATGGCTGGAATGTATAAATACCTCGGAGAAAGCAAAGAGGGATACGGTATCAGAGCTAAAAACTCTACTCAGAAAAAGAATCTGGAAAGAATGGCTGCAGGTCTATCACAGAATCGATACCCTGCGGGTACTGATGTGCAGCAAAAATATGATTTTGCATTGACCGCTAATGGAGAGGATATTATTCCGTTCAATTGGATTGATTATCGAGGTGGTATCCTTTTGAGTGATGATCCAGACGAGGGAGATATGGATAAATTCCTCAAAGCAATTAAACAAGCTGACGCATTAGTGGTATTCCTTGATGGTCAAAAACTTGCAGACAAATCTGGTCGCTGGTTGATGGAGTATGACATCCTATTGTCATGTATTGAGAACTCATTAGATGTCGACCACAAATCGTGGTTCCCAATTAGTTTCGTAATCACCAAATGTGATCTTGTCCCAGCAGACGCTCAATTTTATGGACTAGAGAGATTTAATACCCTCTTTAGCCAAATACAGTCAAGTCAGAAGGTTGGAGGAACCCTTATTCATTCTGTCATAAATTCTCAGAGCTACTTTACTCCTTTTTTGGCTCTGGCATATTGTATATATGGCGGTACCCCTATATACATAAAGAAAAGAGTGGAAGCTATGCAGTATGCTAGTAGTCGTGCTGAATCTCATCGTCCAACATCTCTCCTGGGTAAAATTTTCGGTGTTGGAGAACAAATTATCAAAGAAGTTGCTGATGTAGTAGATTTGGGTTGGGAAACAGAATATGAAAAGACTTGGGCTGCAGAGCAGGATTACGAAACAGAGGCTACTAATCTACAAATGCTACAAGCAATAGCGGAAGACCTAAAAGGTAAACTTGAACAATGGTCAAAAGATGATGTAATTTTCACATTCTAAAAGCATAATTATATGGACAAAATATCTTTCTATGGACTAAGCCGTTCTGGTAAGTCGTGTTATATATTTGCGATGGCTCAGGCCTTATCTCAGGGCATACAATTCCCGGATGGTCAAATATTAACGGTAAAAACCCCAGATCCTCGTCAGATGTTACGATTGTACAAGGCGTATGAGACAATGAAAAACGGTCAGTGGCCAAAAGGAAATATAGAGAGTTATGATTATAATTTCAATGTAAGAAAGGCTCTAGAAAATCTTATGTCGTTCGGGTTAACTGATTTCAGAGGAGGTCTTCTTGACTCCATGGATGAGGACGACACCGAAGAGCAGGACAAGTTATTTAAATCATATGAGAACTCATCAGTCCTTCTATTCTTCATAGGAGCAGACACTATTCGAGATGCTCGAAATGGGGATTTTGAAGCTAACTTCAAAATAGAATATTTAAATACCCTATATGGCAATTATCTCGATCGCGCACAAGATTCAAAAACACCTATTATGATTGTTATTACGAAGTCGGATATGCTATCTCCTCAAGAAATAGAGCAATCTAAAATCTTTGTTAAGAAGAAAATGCAGGAGATGTTTGGAGTAGGTACTCAGATAACTGCTGCCATTACATCTGTAACATTGGGCCGAAACTTAAGTAATGATAATGGAGAACTTGAGGGGGAACTCATTATTGGACCTACCCCAGGAAATATTCATATCCCTATCTTATTCTCTTTGTATTGTGTAATGGCTAAAAAACTAGAGGAAGCAACATACAATCTTAGATCTGCGGAAACTTCATATAGAGGTGCACAACGAGACCTATCACATGAGTTAAGTCGCAGTGCTTTTGCTAGATTTTTCGATGACAATGAAAGTTCAATTAGGAGTAGAATATCATCGTATAACAGTACAATTAGTGAAGAAAAAACCAAACTGCTTAAAATTAACGAGACAATGGCAATGATTAAACAGTATCTCCTTAAAGGTGCAGAGGTTTACATTAATGGTCAGAAGCAATAGAAATTATGAGAGCACAATACTTCGTTTATACACGTAATCGAGATAATGATTATAAGCTCGTTTACGCACCAGATGATGATTTCTGTACACCCGAGACTCGCAAGTATTTCTTAAAACAGTCTAGAGGGGTGATTAATGTTGAATCATATTCAGGATCTTTAGATGAGCCTCGTTGGTTAATCTCTCGAAAAGGAAATTGTATTTTGTTTGGAATGGGTGTGATGAATAGAATACTAGGCGTTGATAACAATACTGATTACACAGGTACTCCAATCAGAGGCTTTTTTGGTATAGTTATTAATGCCGAAGATAATCAGATAAAAGTTCCTTATGATGTTAAGTTTTATAAAGACTTATACAAAAGTATAATTGATCCAGCTTGGACCTGTGTACGCGAAGACTTTAAATTCAAAGGAGTAGAAGTAACTCAAGATTTCAATGAATATGAATGCGTTGATTCTATTACTTGCCCTGTTGAACTAAATACCGAGGAAAGTAAGACCGTAATTCTACCTATCAGCACAAACATTGCTGAGATTATTGGATCAATTCTATCGAGAACTGCCGACTGCTCGTTTGTGTCAGGTCTTTCTGATAAAGAGCACGCTTATTCTGATGATTATTGCTTTCATAATGCAACCGTTATTGGAATAGATGAGCGTGTTGAGAAAAGTAGAATTAAGACAAATACTACACGAGATACGAAAGATAGTATCACACATTATGGCGACATAACAAGCGAGAACACAATTAAACCTACGTCGCCAAAAAAAGTATTTCGCCCGAAGTTGGTTATGGGTATCGCACTTCTGGTTATCGTACTTTTACTCCTTCTGTGCAAGACCTGCCAGAGGAATCAGGCGAGCCAAGATCCATCGATTTCGGGCGACACAGTACAAATAGATTCCATCAATCTCCACAAACTACACAAGATGTAGTTCAAGAGAATGATACAGCCATTCTCTTGGATATCGTACAAGGTATCATAAAGAAAATAGGCACCAAGCCTACAATCGCTGTGTTGAGACAGTTCTTAAACGGCTTATAGAAAATATAATACCCTGCAAACGCCCCAAGCTAGGGGCGTTTGTTGAACAAAATAAATTGTTAGGTGATAGTTCCTATTAATAATTGCATCTATAATATAAAATTCATAATATGAAAGAAAATCAAATAATAGAGAGAACTCAAGTGTTACTTGATGAATTTGCCACATATATTGATAATTCCGTATGGAGAGAGAGGTATGGCGTTGGGCTCAAAAATTTGCAGCAGGAGCTTAATGCACCTTGCGTATTAGCATTTGCTGGAAAAGTTAAGGCAGGAAAGAGTTTCCTTGTTAATGCATTACTCGGAGTAGATTTGGCAATGACAGGAACTACAGAAACAACAGCGACCATTAATATATTTAAATATGGCACACCACCTTATAAGGATAAGCCTATTCTGTGTCAGTATATCGATGGTCGGAAGGAATGGAAGGATAAAGCCTTCCTTGATAGCCTTCAAGGAACATCAGAAGCATCGCTAGCACAGACAGCGAAAATTGATAGATTGATTTTCTATATAGATAACAACCCTGTGCTGGCTGATATTACATTGGTTGATACTCCAGGTATTGGTGCAGAGGTTGGTGAAGATGGAGATTCTCATCAAGTCCATACGGATGCATATTTTAAACTAAGAGACAGACATCAGCAAGAAACGGTCAATCTCTCAAGTTCTGCTGATGCTATGATATACTTATTTAATACGGTACCTACAGAAACGGATAAAGCCTTTTTGGACGCATTATATGAAGGCGGTAAAGGTTTAACATCGCTAAATGGAATAGGTGTTCTTTCAAAGATAGATAAAGATATTAGCCAAGTAGACAATATCCCTAAGTTTAAGTCTATGTTTGAAAGAGAACTCTTTACAATAATGCCGACGTCTGCCACTATAGCTAAATACATTCAAGCTATTGAATCGATGCCCAGATTAGCAGAACTACTCAAGGCTGGATTTGAGTCAGAACAAGGTTTTAAACTGGCAATTGGTTCAGAAACCGCTTTTCTACATCCAAACCTTCCTATGTGTAAAATATCCTGCGAAGGAAGAAAAGCAATGCTGGATTCTATTGTTACCACAGATTTTTCGTGGAGTACATTCGCATTAATTGCAAAAGAGCTATACTATTCAAAAGATATCTCAACAAGCGTTAATAAGTTGAAAAAGTATTCAGGAATAGATGAATTAAAGGAAATTATCCACGAACATTTTTTTAAAAGATCCCGCTTACTGCGCTGTCATAAAATACTAAACGAGATTAACAAATTACTTCGAGAGATTCAATATAGCCAGTATTATCTATCAGTAGATATATTTGCCAAGGAAAAGAACAATTGTAAAAAGGAAATAGAATCATTATCACCATCTGTAAGATATGTACTTGGTGCATTAATTGATAACTATATTCCATGTGAAGAAGAGGTATTTGCTCTAAAAAATAGAGTTAAAAGATTTAAGGCGAGCATTGAGGAATTAATGGAACAGATGTCCTCTCTTAACAATGCATATTTGGCTTATCAGAGAATTATCCGTGAGCCAGAAGCATTTACAAAAAGTGAACTAGAAGAGTTGCACAAGTTGCTGACTGGTAAAGAAATGAATGTAGACTATATAAAAAGACAGAAATATTGGGCTGCAGTCTATAATTGTTCTGCCCCAAATAGCATAAAACAATATGCAGCCTCTGTCGCAAAAATGATGTATAATGAAAAAGCAAAACTAGTATGAAATTGAAATCATTATTTGAATGCTTCAAGTGTTTTATGATTGGGAATTATAAAGAGACCAATAGTGGTATCGAAGATAATCTGTGCTCCCAAGAAAAACCAATAGAGATGTATAATCTAAGCCCAGAGATTTCTTCTGGACCTCTATACACTCCACCAATTGATGATATGGTAGATCATATAGTTAAAGACCGTGTGAATGACTGTACTAGTTTGCATGATGACCTTACTTCTGACGAGCATAGATTAAATACTAATACAGATGTGTTTAAGCGTATGTCAGATCTTATCGTGGAACTTGATACGGTTAAGCAGAAATTGACTAACGATGAGACAATACAGATGATAACCTTTTGTCAGGATAAGATAATAGAAGGGTTGTCAAGTTCTGGTGCGCAACTTATAGATAATGATGAATCATATTCTAACATTAGACACTATCCTATTCCGTATGGTATATATCCGGAGGGTATCCCTATTAAGTGTACTATAAGACCAGGTGTTATGGTTCAAAATGAAGTTATACTGAAAGCCATCGTTGAATTATAACGAGTTGATGGTGTACCAGAAAGTAATGCGGACTATATAATATGATGTTGATTCACCTTCGAAAGCGGAGGTGAATTTTTATTTATTTGCTGATAGATTCCTCCCAATCTCCACTCTATATCATAAAACAAAAATCTATTACGCTATGTTAATTACATTATGTCTGATCATATTGGGGTATATGATCGTAGGAAAGGATGTTAAGCCCTTGGTGGAGAGACTCAAGTCTGTTGATTGGAAGTCGAAGGCTGATAAGGTTATCGGCAAGATTAAAGAATATGCAGTGAAGGCAGGCCGTGTGGCTGTGAGGCCGTTGCTTCAGTTCTATTATGTAATGACTG
>JAEIGA010014458.1_pt1 | contig 12013 bp, 10 predicted proteins | sample 9270691 | NCBI WGS metagenome assembly JAEIGA01 (sample SAMN17057246, study PRJNA624740) | gut metagenome | biome: biome; isolation source: fecal sample | host: Bos grunniens | place: China: Xizang | collected 2019
AGTTATTCTATAGACGTATTTGTTGAGAAGAAGCCCAAGGGAGCCGCTGAATGGCAGCTAGTGGGCACCAGTGCGCTGATGGAATATTGTCAGCACCTTATCATCAACGATGACGACTTTGACCATTGCGATATCGACGGCGACGATTTCTATGATATTGACGAGCCAGTGTCCGCAGCCTTTGGATAATGTGTATCCGCAGGTAAAGACAAGGGCGTCCATGGCCGCCATCGTATCTTCGGAGAGAAGAGAAACGGTCCGGTCGTACACATTTCTCCCTTTCCAGTAGGGCGTGATACGCCGGATCGTTTCTTTTGTCTCTTCCGAAATTTCAAAACGCGAACCGTCGCGTTTTTCGAATCTGTCCAGTTCGTCTATGATCCACGTGTTTACGGCAGGATTGATGGTAGATACACGCAAGCCGTCTGCCTGATTGCCGACGATCAGATCCCAGTCCCAGATCAGGATCGTCATTTCCTCGAGTACAGCCTTAAGGGCCAGAGCCGCTTTCATGATCGGCACAGCCTGTTCGTTTTCCTGATAAACACGCGTGACGATCTCTGCCCGCTCCGCGCTGATCCGTGGTACGGTATCGATCAGCGTTTCGCGGAACCGCTTGTTCCTGTCCGATAAACACAAATCCATGGCTGGCTCCTTACATTACGCCTTTCTGCAGTATGAAACAGCCAAATGGAAGTCGCTCGCTCGTGCATACCGTCAGTACTGCCTTGCCGGCTTTTTCGTAGAATTTGGTGCGTTCGATCGTGCCCATGATCGCTTCGTCGTAGCCGTTTTTCACCAGGGCGGCCTTCGCGTCGTCCCATGCCTTGGACTCATTCATGACCACGCCGCTGTCTGCGTCCGGGATCATATACTCGATCGGATGATCACAGTACTCAATATCAAGCGGGAGCAGCTGCAGGATCGCGTCGATCATTTCGGCGGCTGAATTGCCCTTTGCGTATACGCAGGTTGCATTCGGGCTTTTGGAATAGGGCGGATAGAAGTCATCGGCGACGATGAGAATATCACCATGGCCCATTTCCGCAAGTGCGAGCAGAAGCTCCGGGCTGATCTCTTTGGGAATTCCTTTTAACATGCTTATTCTCCTTTCTACTGTTGTGCCAGAAATGCGTCTATTTCTTCACGGGTCGGCATGGCCGGTGTAGTACCGATCTTCTGCACGGATAGGGCGGCAAGAGCCTGTGCGAAACGGGCTCCTTCCCACAGATCTTTTCCTTCAGAAAGAGCGGCGAGAAGCCCTCCGTTGAACGCGTCGCCCGCGCCTGTCGTATCGACTGCCTTGACCGAAAACGCAGGTACAAGTTCTTCACGTTCTCCATCGGAGATGAAAACGCCGAGCTTGCCCATCGTGATCACGACCACGTCCACGCCCTTGTTCCTGAAATACGCAGCGGCCTGTTTCGCCGAGGCTTCGTCGACGACTGGGATGCCGCAGAGCTCTCCGGCTTCCACTTCGTTCGGAGTGATCATATAGGCCTTGGACAGGAACTCGTCGGTGACCGGGGCAAATGGCGCCGTGTTGACGATCACCTTGCAGCCGTGTTTCACGGCGAGATCGGCGATGCGCTCGTTGGCGTCCTGGTTGACTTCGAGCTGGAGAAGAACATATTCGCTTTCTGCGATCCGGTCCTCCAGTCCGTCGACTTCTTCCGGCGTGATCGTGTCATTGGCTGCCGGTGTGATGATGATCATGTTCTGGCCGGTCTTGTCATCAACGAGGATGACAGCCGTGCCGGTGTCAGTCTCATCCGTGATGAGCATGTAGTCGCGGGGCATTCCCAGCGCGTCCATCGTATTCAGCGCCAGCTTGCCGAATTCGTCTTCCTTCAGCTTTGCGACCATAACGACGTCGGCGCCGGCCTTGTGAGCGGCGACGCACTGGTTAAAACCCTTGCCGCCCGGGCCCATCTTGAACATGAGTCCGCGAACGGTTTCTGCGGGTACGGGCAGATGCGGGGCTCTGGCCATAAGATCTACAACATAGCTCCCAAAAACAGTTACTTTACTCTTCATAGATATAGTCACCATCCTTCCTGAATAAGACGTTTTTATTATACCATAACCGGATATGATAGCAATAAGGACAAAGAATAGGAAAACACTTGCCAAGCACATAAAAATACGCTATAATTGCATCTTGTCAGGCAAATCCGACAGGCAGCTGAAGGGAAGAAACCTGATGAATCGGTCCGGGCGGTTTCCCGAGTGGCCAAAGGGGGCAGACTGTAAATCTGTTAGCGACGCTTTCGGTGGTTCGAATCCACCACCGCCCAGCAAAAGAGCTTCCGGTTTCGGAAGCTCTTTTCTTGCATACAGACCGGTTTTAAGGTATAATTCCGTTGTTCTTATTTTTACATATGCCGGCGTGGCGGAACTGGCAGACGCCCGGGACTTAAAATCCCGTGAGTGGTGACACTCGTACCGGTTCGATCCCGGTCGCCGGCATGCTTGTTTTTTGTCGGGAAGCCTGATTTTATTGGCTTCCCGGCATGTTTTTTACTTCCCGAAAAAGGGGTAGAAAAGGGTAGAACCCATTTTCACGCCTGTTTTTCAAGGAATTTGTCCATATTTGCTGCAGTTCTTCTGCGGATCTCACCCTCGTCCCCCGTGTAAGCCTCGACATAATGAAGCGTCATGGAAACGTTGCTGTGCCCCAGGATCTTCTGCAGATCCGTTACATCCATCCCCTGGTTTCCGTGATACAGAATACTGGCCACCGTGAACCGAAGCTTATGGCTTGAAAGATACGGCAGCCCGCATTGTTTCTCATACGCTTTCAGATGATCGTTGAAGGTATCAGTGTTCAGAAGCCGTCCCTCCAGCATAAACAGATGATCTGAAAACGGATTTTTGAGCCGGGCCTCTTTCAGAAGGGCCTTGGCCGTTCTGGTCAGCGGTATCTGCCTTACAGAATATTCCGGATTGCCCTTTGGCATCTTGTGATCCGGTTCCCTGGGATCAGCAATCACTTTGTTTTTTGACGTATCCACTGTAACTTGCTTCGGGCGATTGCGCATCTGTCGGCCGATCGTTATGATTCCTTTTTCAAAATCCACATCAGAAGATCGGATTCCTGCAATTTCACCAAAACGAAGCGGCATAAACAATGCAAGCTTAATGGCATAATAGTAACCGTCACGTTGATCAGCGGAGATAGTATCAAGAAAATCAATGAATTGCTGTCGCTGCTTCGGAGTATAGGCTTTGAGCCTTTTGACAGGCGCTTTAAAATGCAGACGTCTGGAGTCGATCTCCGGTACGATGTTACAGGGGATCAGGCCTTGATCAGATGCGTAGCAGAACACTCCGTTCAAAGTTGACCGGTAATTGACAAATGCATTCTTTGTGATGTTGCCCTTGCCGGTCCACAGCTGAAACAAACGCTTGATGTCAAATTTCGTAATCTCTCCGATTCGTTTGTTCCCAAGATATGGGGCAATATGATTCCGCCAGATTCCGTCATGCTCCTGGATCGTCTTTGGGTCCCAGATCCCTCGGCTGCCATAATCAGCGAGCCAACTGTAGAAGATCGATGTCAGATCATGTTTGAAATAGTGATCATACAGCTTTTCCAGCAATGCCTCCTCAGTCTTTGCATAGAGGACCGGAGCTTTGCTGCGATAGTATCCGCCGCTGAAGCAAAACGTATCCCTTGCCCGGGGATGATGCTCTTTATAGATTTTTCGTACTAATGCTTGTTTCTTTTTAGATAGCATGTCCTCCTTCTCTAAGGCTTCCTCTGGAGTCAGAATAGCAGAATTCTTGACCCAGGACAATTCCTGTTCTATGCTATTTGCTTCTTCACGATATATGTCTTTGATTGGATAGGAGGAACAGGCTGTATTCTTTTTTTGCATTGAATATGCCTCCTTCCAGCAATGTTTTGAAAATGATATAAAGTGGCAAAACAAGCGTCTTATGTGTCTTGTGTCTTCGAGGTTTTCTCGGATCATGAAAAATGGCGGCTTTCGCCGCCGGATCAAGACACATAGACACATAAGACACTGGAAAATGAAATTCATATGAACATCAGGGATCAGCAAAAGGCAGTTCGCCTTCGTAAGGAACGAAGTCGGTCTTGACATCGACTTTGATCCCATAGAAGCCGCGGACCTTTCTGCCATCTGCATTCGGAATGTTGTTGGATGCGGTAAGACCATAGTCGGATGCATGTTGCTTCAGGTAAGAGGCAAAGCTGCGCATGGCGACGACCTTGTCCGCGTTTTCCCGGCACCATAGGCAGTAGGAGCGGAACAGATCCGATGTGGTCGCGCTGTTTTTCTCACCAAAGGTGAAATATCCATCCGATGCCAGGTAGGAGATGACGCTGTTGCCGGCGACTTTCAGCTCTTCCAGATTCTGCCGTGCCTGCCGGCTGACCGTGAAGTGAAAACTGTTTTCCAACAACCTCTGCAGACCGGCAAAGCACCAGTTGAAGATGCCGGGCAGTTCTTCCAACAGTCTTTCCGCAAGGAACGGATCGTCGACCCGGTCTTTCGGTCTGGGTCTTGTGGTAAGGATGATCTGCCGCCGGTAGAACCCGTTGGAGTGATCGTAGAGGGCGTTTGGGGAACCATTGCCCAGGCACAGCAGCCGGCAGGTCATTTCCCGCTGTTCACTCTGTTCCCGTTTCCGCTCGGTATCGATCTTGCCTTCCTGAGTCACGATCGATTTGATATAGTTGGTGGATGGAAGGGCGCTCATCTTCAGGTCGTCGTCGATCATCAGCAGCTTTCCTACCAGATCTGCCCGGGCAAACCGGTTGCTTTCCAGCTTATGCAGGCTGCTGACGCTCATGATGTCCCCAAAGAGGCCCCGGCATACCTGCGTGATCCTGGATTTTCCTTCGCCGCCGTCCCCGATCAGGAACAGCATGACCTGTCCTTTTGTGCAAGGGATCAAGCAGTATCCCAGATACTCCTGCAGGGTCAGGATATCATCCGGATCCAGCAGGTCCTCTATAAATGAGAGCCACCTTTCAGGCCTCGAAGTTTCCGGATCATAAGTGACCGCCAGGCGGTACCGGACGATGTCCTGTTCGAAGATGAAGGATCCGTCCATATGGAGGCTCCCGTTCTTTGTGCGGATCACGAAGGTATCCGCCGGAAATCTCTCGACGAAGGTCTCCAAAGCAAGAGCCTTGAACAGTTGGTCCGTTTTCCTGTATAATCCGCCGGAGACCTTCGTGGACAGCAGCCGGTAAATGTTTCTCTTTACGAGATCCTGAGGGATCAGGCCGTCCGGCCCATAGAAGTTCCCCTCAAAGCTCTTCATGGGAAAGAGCGAGAGAAAGTCGTCAAAAAACAGGATCTCGTTCAGGAAGCCTTTGTGATACCAGCTTTGTTCTTCTTCATCGGATCCGCTTTTATGCGGATCGATTTCGTAGTTTTCTTTCATACAGCAGCTCCTTTCTTCTGTCATACCAACATATAAATGATTCCATGCTCTTCAGTTCCGGTTCGTGCTCCTCCAGAAACGCTGGAAGTATATCCCGGTCACAGGAGGTCAGGATGTCCAAGAGGATCTCCGCCCGGATATGATGGTCCAGAGCAAAAGTAAATACCGCATTCCAGTCCGACTCCGGGTCTTCCGGTGCGTATTCGCCCATTAATGTTTCCGTGATACGGAGGAGATCCAATAACGTCCGGGCAGCTGTAGTTTCTGAAACGGTTTCCGGTTGGTCGCGGGGCCGGTAATGCGAGGCATTACTGTCTGTGACCGTGGGAGTCAAAACAGGTACCGCGGCTGCTGGTGGCTGAAACGGCTTGTCATCCAGATATATACTGAAGTCTTGACATAATCGATCTGCAGCTTCCTTTGGGGAAAGTCGCAGTAGTTTTCCTGTCAGGTCTATGACATCTCCGGACGCTCCGCAGCCGAAGCAGTAGAAGTGATCGTCATACAGTTTCAGGCTGGGCGTGTGGTCATCGTGGAACGGACAGCGGCACATACCGTTCCTGTCCGGCTTCAGACCATAAAAAGAAGCAGCCTGCCTTGGTGTGACAGACTGCTTCACGATAGAGAAGATATTCCGTTTTTGTTGATCCATAAATGGTCCTCCTTCATTTTTTTTGAATGGAATGATACTTGTTTGTAGACCGATAGAAGCGCGTTTTCCGGCATAAAGGTATAAAGTATCGCCTTACCCCGATTCCGGCATTTTTGAGCCAGTATTCATGCGGGTTTCAGAGGTCCTATTTGTCTACAGACCTATGGTCGGATCTTTGCGTCTGCGTGTCGGATGCCGTTCCTGTTTTCTGGAAGCCGCATTCGCGTTAGCTTTGGCTTCTTTCAGAAATGCCAGAAGGGAATACCGGGCCTGTTCCTTCACAGGAGCCAGGATCTCGGACTGTTTCTCCGGATCCTTCAGAAGGGACCGAATCTTTTCCCTCACTTTTCGGAAAGAGTTCCGGATCTTTTCCTTCACGCTTTCCAGATGCCGGGCAGCGAATTCCCTCTGCGGTTTCGGGGCTTTCCTTTCCGGAGAGAGCAGCCAGTTTCGGTATTCCTCCAGGGAACGGAGATCCTGCCGGTGTGTTTCCGTCATCACCATGTCGGCGACAGCCTCGACGGCTTTTTCATATGCGGCGTCCGCGACCTCATCGATCAGGTTTTCCGCGTCAGAGATCTTCATGGTCAGCTCATCCAGCCGGCCGGTCTTTTCAGAGATCTCGGCATTCTGGGACTGGATGAGCTCGCCTTGTTTTTTGATCTCTTCGGCCTGCTTCATCCGGATATAATCCTGCTTCTCCAGATACGCCCGGCCGCCATAGGACGGCTCTTCATCCAGGTACACACCGTGAGCCTTGCAGATGTCGAAGAGCATCGTCCGACAGATGTCATCGAAAGCCATCTTCCGGTTGTTATATTTCCCTTTCGGTTTGTCAGGATCCGGGAGAGGAATCTCCAGAAGCTCCAGCGCCTTCTCCTGTTGGGGAGCAATCTCACCATACTTGTTTTCGCAGTCGAAGACATGCCGCTCCTGGATGTGCGGCGAGCCTTCATCCAGATGCAGGGCCCAGTCCAGGATGTGGACGTGTTTCCCGAAGCATGCATCGAACTCTGCGAAGAATTCCGTGGCGACCGCACAGAGGACCTCCGGTGATTCCGAATCCCCCAGCGTCCCCATCTGGTAGATCGTTTCTTCCGGACAGGTACGCTTATCTGTCCGCAGGTGTTCCGGCGTCCGGTTCTTTTCCGGATGCCGCCGCGCCATGTTCCTGGCGTTCTGCTTTTCCGTAAAATCCCGGTACCGGTCTTCATAGAAACGCTTCTCCACTTCGGCAAAGCTCGGATGATCCTCTTGCTCATCCATGCGGTAAAAACCGCCGTAGCAGTCCCAGTAGAGATTGTCTTTGGTCCGGCCCGAGTCGATGTGGTCGCTGTTTCCAGCATCAAACCTCCTGTCATTGTGTTTCACGTTATAGACCCCGTTCTTTCCGGACCTGCCGTTGTGGCGTGTCAGTTTTCTTCCCATGGTCATCACCTCCTTTGTAAATGGGAATGAAGATAAAAATGGGCATGAAAAAAGGCAGCCCTGCTGCCGTCACCCGGTGTTTTGCGCCGGGTAATACCCAGTACTAAGTGGCGCTGCGCCACTTAACTGGGCGGGGCCTCTGCCCTCGACCTGACAAGGAAACTGCCGGTCTCCTTGACCTCGCCTGCGAAGAAAAGCGCCGGATCTGCAGAGGGGATCCCGCGCTTTTCTTCGCTGCTTTTTGTGAAAGGATCCGCCGGATCTTTTCGCAAAAAGAGAACCGGAGAGATGCCGCTTCCTCTGCAGAAGCAGGCATTCTTCCGGCTGTCCGCAGACGCCTCTTGCAGCCGTCTGCCCGGCCCGGCAGGGATCACCGGACCGGTCGTTTTCGTCCTTATACTTTATTATTCCCTGACGGCAGGCCGAAAACGAAAATGCGGCAGAATCGCACCGGGAAAGATTCCGCGTGCAGATCTGCACAGACTTTTTCCATGCATACAGGGCGTGAAGATGTCACCCCCTGCCGACAGCCCGTGCAACAGCGGAAAGTCACTGTTGTGAGGAGGAAGGATCCGTGGTACAATCGAATCGAACATGTGTTCGATTTAAGACATATCGTTTTATTTTTTATGAAGGAGACCATCATGCCTCATCTTCCGGGAAATATCGCGCAGCGTCTGGCGGAGCTGCGGTACCAAAGAGGACTGACACAGGAGCAGCTGAGCAAAGAGATGTATGCTGCCGGGCTGGGGTATTATGACCGTTCCACGATCAGCCGGGCAGAGAGCGGGGGAGTGACAAACGTCAGCAGTGAACTGGTCATGGCGCTGAGCAAATACTTTGATGTGACAGCGGATTTCCTGCTGGGGCTGACGAACATTCCGGACAAGAAAAACTACGAGCTTTCGGAATTGGGCCTCTCCTATGAAGCGGCCAGGAAGCTGCTGCATCGGGAAGTAAACCCGGACGCGCTGAACCGGTTTATCGAATGCGGGAGCTTTGCGGAACTGACTGAGAGGATCGCCGATTTTTACGATTCCTCCATGACGGAGATCTATGCGAAAGCAGACGGTCTGTTTCGGGGGATCCGGGATCTTTCAGATAATGCAGAGGATCTGGGGTATACGATCCCGGAGTCTGAAAAAGAAAGCCTGAAAAGGAAGCTGTCCGTCCTGCCGGATCCCGTTAAGGAACAGAAGCGGATGGCCGTAGAGCAGTTCGAAAAAGTCATGGATGAACTGGCGGACATGATGCGGTCCGGTGTGGATCCGAAAGCGATGGTCATGGACGATGACACGTTCAGAAGGAAGGCGGAAAACGACCATACCGGTCATGGTCCGGCGGATGCCCCAGCCGTTCCGGGTGGAAAAGCGCCGGACGAAGTATTTGATTCCATATCAAAGATGTTTGGAATACCGGAAGAAGGTAAGGAAGCATACCTGCAGCTGCTGAGCATAATGAATGAGAAACTGATCGAAAAAAATGGGACAGGCTGATTTTGAACAAATGAGTAATAACGAACTGGCAGTGTATGTGAAAAATCATTGCTTTGACGGATGGCCGGTCCTGATCGAGCGCAACCGTCCTTTTTATCAGAAGATCGCACAAGATGTGGTCCGGGAAATACATGCAGGTGCGTATCTGATCCCGGCTCTTCTGGATGAAGTCACGGAGAGCATGTATGAAGCCGTGGAACATTTTGATCCGGCAAAGGGGATGACCTTCCTGACGTTTGCGGGAAAGATCCTTTATAACCGGATGATAAAAGCACTTGGTATCCTGTATAAGCCACGGGAAATATCGATAGAGCTGATCGAATGGGAAATGAGGGAACAAACAGGAGAAGAGGACTGGAAGATCCAACTGCCGGTTGGAGATCTGACTGAGCCGGCCGCGGTGAAAAAAGTGTACTTCGAGCAGTTCCGGGATTGTTTTCTTCAGCTGGAAGACGAGCAGCGACAAGTACTGGAATGCAAGTTCGGATACGATCCGTATGAGCCGGTGTTAAGCTGCCCGGAGGATTATAAATCAGACATACGCGTAACTGCGATATTGGAATCCAAACCCAGCATTGTGAGAAGCTGCAGGATAGCAGGATATGAGGAACTCAGAAAGAAACCGTTTTTCGCAGGATACAAGAAAAAGATAATTCAGGAAGAGGTTAAAAAAGAACCGGGCATCTATTTCGATGATTTCTGGGTAGTGTGACCATTCCTTTTTGAAAAAGGATGGATATAATAATAGATAGATTGTCTGCGGAGGAGAAGCTATGCATGAGCTTAAGGCGAAAGAGTATAAGCGGTTTGAAACAATAAAGCATGTTCGGGAGGATGGCTCTGAATATTGGAGCGCCCGCGAGTTGGCACTTGCCCTGGAATATGTGCAATGGCGCAATTTTACCAAGGTAATATCCAGGGCTATGATAGCCTGTGAAAACAGCGGGCACAATGTAGCCGACGATTTTGCTGAGGTCAGCAAAATCGTAGAAGCAGGAGCAACTGCGAAGCCAATAAAGGATTATGAATTGTCCCGTTACGCCTGCTATCTTATCGTTCAAAACGGGGATCCTAGAAAAGAAGTCATAGCGTTGGGGCAGACATATTTTGCCATCCAGACATACCGACAAGAAGTGGCAGATCATTTCAATCAACTGGATGAAGACCGGCGTCGTCTGGTGGTGAGAGGTGACATCAAGCAGTGGAACCAGTTGCTTGCGGAAACAGCGCATGATGTCGGTGTTATTACCAATGAAGAATATGCCATTTTCCAGAACGCCGGCTATATGGGACTGTATGGCGGCCTTGATGTTGAGGATATCCATGAGCGGAAACATCTGGAGGTCGGGCAGAAGATCCTGGATTATATGGGAAGTACAGAACTGATCGCAAACCTGTTCCGTATCTCACAAACGGAAGAAAAGCTGCGAAAAGACAAGGTTCGTGGCGCGGGTGCAGCGACCTCAACACATTACAATGTCGGCAGAGAGGTGCGGACAGCTATTGAAAAGATAGGTGGGACTATGCCAGAAGATCTTCCTACGCCAGAGAAGAGCATACAGCAGATCGAGAAAGAACAGATGGAGAGATTGAAGAAGAAAGCCAAAGAAGGACGGCTTCAGTTGGATGAGTAGTTGCATGTTTAATAATACGACCGGATGATGCCTGACAGGTTGCTGTCACTTATGAGAAGGAGATTTTTGTCTGGTCATACCATCCAGCGGAGATAAAGAATATTTTTTGTGCAAGCAGTTGGTTACAAGAAGCTGAAGCGAACAATCACAGTGTGTCCAGATTAATGGCAAACCGTCGGAGTTTCCGGTATACCGTCGTGCGGGCGACACCGAGTTCTTTGGCAGTTTGGGAAATGTTCCCGTTTGTGGCACGCAGCCGTTCGATCAGCATTTCTTTTTCAAGATCCGATACCGTATGTATGGAATTGGAAACATCAGGAGCAGGATTCTTTTTTTCCTGCTGTAAGACTTCGGCAGGAAGGTACTCTGTATGAAGATGTTTATCCGGAGACAGACTTACGGTCCGTTCGATGACGTTTCGCAATTCCCGGATATTGCCCGGCCAGGAATACTGGCACAGAATGCTTTCATAATCCTTCGGAATGTCTATAGGGCCGTCAAAATACTGCTCATAAAAATGACGGATCAGGAGCGGAATATCGGCCTTTCTGTCACGAAGGGGAGGAAGCTGCAGAGATATCACATTGAGACGATAGTAGAGATCACTTCGGAGAAGACCTTCTTTTACGGCCCGGTGAAGGTCTGTGTTCGTGGCTGCGATGATCCGGACGTTGACAGAGATCGCTTCCGAGCCGCCGATCCGTGTTACGGTCCTGTTTTCGAGTACACGCAGAAGATGTACCTGAAGGTCCAGCGGCATCTCACCGATTTCGTCCAGAAAGACCGTCCCTCCGTCAGCCATTTCAAATTTACCGGCATTTCCGCCTTTTCTGGCTCCGGTATAGGCACCTTCGGTATAACCAAATAATTCACTTGCAATGAGTTCCCGGGGAATAGCGCCGCAGTTTATGGCGATGTAAGGATTATTTCTGCGGCTGCTGGCATTGTGGATCGCCTGTGCCATAATATCTTTTCCCACACCGCTTTCCCCCAGCAGCAGAATGGACGCGTCGCTTCTTGCCGCGGCCTGCGCCTGGAACAACGTCTTTTGAAATGCAGGATCATTTCCGATAATATCATCGAAAGTCAGTCTCGCTGTGGCACCGGCATAACGGGCAGCCATACGCTGTGTACGTCTGAGTTCATCAAAGATAAAGACCTGTCCCAGTTTCTGACGGTTTTCATCAATGATGCTGCGGGAAGTGCCTATGATACGGATCGTATGACGGCCTGTTCGGACCGGAAATTCCCGGTCGGTAAAAGAATTGTTCCCGGTAAGTTCTTCTAAGAGAAGCGGATTGTTTTCGGATAAAAGATCATGAATATCTCGTCCTTCGAATTCTGCAGAAAGCTGCAGAATATTTTTTGCGGAACGATTCATA
>JAEIGA010014459.1_pt1 | contig 12013 bp, 11 predicted proteins | sample 9270691 | NCBI WGS metagenome assembly JAEIGA01 (sample SAMN17057246, study PRJNA624740) | gut metagenome | biome: biome; isolation source: fecal sample | host: Bos grunniens | place: China: Xizang | collected 2019
AGGGTATAGCGGGTTTCGCTCAGGTAGTCGGCGTATGCAATCTCCTGCTCGCCATCAAAAATTTTCAGAGTTGAGATAACGTATCCCTCATTCACTACAAGTTGTTCGCCGGCAGAGAGTATCTTGTCGGTATGCACTCGCAAGGCTGTACCAACGTATGGCACATCGTTCTGCAGCAATGCACCATAGTGCAAGGCAAGGCCATCGTTTTTCACAAAGAAATCTGTTGCTTTTGCCTTGCTTGCAGCCTCTGTGATTTTGTCTTTAAGCACAGGTTGCAAGTTATCCTCGGCTATTGAGGCTGGTGCAACAGAGATTTTTCCATCGGCATCTACAGCAAGTCCGTTGCCAACGATGACGGCACCAAGAGAGGCCTGCGTAGCCTTTGGCATATCAATCACCGCCTCGCCCTCGGTAGCCAATGCCCAATAGTTCCAACTGGGTGTGCCATCTACATTGTAGCGTGTACGTGTGTAAGAATAGACATTACCGGTGCTACGTTCCACGCGGGTAATTGTTTGCACAATGGTGCGGCCGTTCTCAAGCATTCCCTCGTGGGCGTGGTCCTTGACAACAAGGGTGACGGTGTCGTCGTTGGCAAAACGGAACGGCAGGCTGTGAGTGCCGTCGTCATCGGTTACACGCAGTGCATAGACGCCGTTCCACAGCAGTTCATCGATGTTAGTAAGCAACTGCCAAGGAGCGGTCTCACTGTCAATCTGTTTGCGATACTCGATTTTCATTTTTGTTGTTTTCATATTGTTTTGTTTAATAGTTAGCAAAAGAAAAGTGGGTGCCACAACAAAAAAAAAATAAAAAAAGATGCACCAAGAGTTTTTGAAGAACAAGAGATAAAAAACTGTGGCACCCGCTTTATTCACAATGCAAAAATATACTCACAGGGAAAGAGCAAGGTTGCCGTTTTGACACTTTGAGAAAATGGAGTGGATACTTTTTACCGAAAACTACAAAGAGTATTGCAATAGGTGGATAATTTGTATTACATTTGTATCAGCAAAGATTAATAGCAGTGCACAACAGAACCACGGAAGAAAAAAACTCAATAATAGAGCTGTTCTTTCACCTTATAAGGTGTGGAATTGGCAAACAGGACACACTCCCCAGCACACCAAATGCACAGGAGTGGAACGAATTGTTTGAGATTGCCAAGAAACAGACGCTCATAGGCATTACCTTTGCCGGCATTGAACAACTGCCACAGGAGCAGCGTCCACCTAAGGATATACTGCTACAGTGGTACAGGATGTGCACACTCATCAAAAGCAAGAATGTCGAACTTGACAGGAAATGCACCATAGTATCGGGTAAATTCAAGAACGAGGGCTTTGGTAACTGCATTCTCAAAGGACAGGGGATTGCACAACTATACCCCGACCCTGCACTACGCACACCAGGTGACATTGATATATGGCTTGACGGCGGTGATGAAAAATCTATTGAATATGTAAAGAGGTTTTTCCCGGAGTGTGAGCCTACATATCATCACGTGGACTTTCCAATTGCCGACGGACTTGACATTGAGATTCACTACCGCCCCACATGGCTATACAATCCTTTTACCAACAGAAGGCTGCAAAGGTTCTTTGAGGAGAACGCCGCAATGCAGTTCAACAATGACATCACAACAGCCGAGGGCAGTTTCCCTGCACCAACAGCAGCGTTCAACCGCGTGTACATACTGTTGCACATTTATCGCCATGTTTTCTTTGAGGGCATTGGCATGCGACAGTTGCTTGACTACTATTTTGTGTTGCAGCAGGGGATGTCGGCCAACGAAAAAAGCGAGTATATTGTTCTATTGAAAAGGTTCGGGCTAATGAAGTTCGCCAAGGGAGTGATGTATGTGCTGCAAAGGATGTTCGGGCTCGACGAGGAGCACACTCCAGTGGAACCAAACAAAAGACACGGCGAGTTTCTGTTACGCGAAATAATGATTGCCGGCAATTTTGGAAAATATGACCACAGGTACAATCTTGGGCAACAGGGATACTCCTTTAAAAGAGCTGTTGAGACAATGAGGCGCACAATGACATTGGCAACGCGCTACCCCGGCGAAACGCTTTGGAGCCCATGGTTCAAGGTGTGGCACTACTTCTGGCGCAAAAGACACTGATATCAACATTATCCGCTACAGAACAATCGTTCATTCAGTCATTCCACTCTTGGACTTTGGCACCTGCCGAAATATCATCAGCGAAAAGCGGGTGCCACAGCAAATGATATGAAAATTCGTAGCAGGAATTATTGAAGAACAAGATAAAAGACTGTGGCACCCGTACTGTTCACAGTGCAAAAGTACACTGCTGGAAAAGGAACAAGGTTGCTGAATTGACATTTATATTGAAAACAGCAAAAAACAGGCTTTAATAAATCAAATTTAAGGCCGTTTTTTTGTTTTTTTTATCTATTTTTGCAAAACTTATGATTTTAAGTCAACTACTTAGAAAAGACAGTTATGATTATCAGCGACAAGTTACAGATACAGGATATTTTCTCAATCATCGAAGGCAAGGAATTGATTGACTTTGACAATGATACCAAAGATAGGATAAATGGATGCTTCTTGTTCCTGGAAGAGTTTTCCAAGGACAAGGTCATATATGGCATCAACACCGGTTTTGGTCCAATGGCGCAGTGGCGTGTCGATGACAAGCATTTGAACGAGTTGCAGTATAACATCATCAGGAGTCACTCTACAGGAGCCGGCGAGCCGTTGCCCGTGGAATGTGTGCGTGCCGCAATGCTGGCAAGACTGATGACATTCATGCAGGCGCACTCTGGTGTCAACATGCAGACATGCGAGCTGTTGGCAGAGTTCCTAAACCGTGAGATTTACCCTGTGATTCCGCAGCACGGTAGCGTTGGTGCGAGCGGCGACCTGGTGCAGCTGGCACACATAGCCCTTGCGCTCATTGGAGAGGGCGAAGTTTTCTACCAGGGCAAGCGCAGGGAGACTGCCGAGGTGTTTGCCGAGTTGGGCATCGAGCCTTTGAAGATGTACGTACGCGAGGGATTGGCGGTGACAAACGGCACAGCTGTGATGACCGGAATTGGTTTCGTGAATCTTTTCGACGCCAAGCGCCTGATGGACTGGTCGCTGAAGGCCTCGGTGCTGATGAACGAGATTGCATCATCGTATGACGACCTGATGTCGGAGACGCTGAACGGTGTAAAGCAGCACGACGGACAAAAAGAAGTTGCTGCCATAATGCGCGGAATGGCGACTGGCAGCAAGATGCTGCGCAGCCGCGAGAAGGAGCTTTACCGCAAGAGCGACGAGGAGGTATTCGAGCACAAGGTGCAGCCCTACTACTCACTGCGTTGCATACCCCAGATACTGGGACCGGTGTGGGATACCATTGAGAATGTCCAGAAGGTGCTGGTAAACGAGATGAACTCGGCCGATGACAACCCGATAGTTGACCCGGAGAGCAGGACTGTCATTCACGGCGGTAATTTCCATGGTGACTATGTTTCATTTGAGATGGACAAGCTGAAGATTGCTGTCACAAAGATGACAATGCTGGCCGAGCGACAGATAAACTACCTGTTCCACGACCGCATCAACGGTATTCTGCCTCCGTTTGTAAACCTGGGCGTGCTGGGCCTGAACTATGGCCTGCAGGCATCGCAGTTCACAGCGACATCAACGACAGCCGAGTGCCAGACACTCTCGAACCCAATGTATGTCCATTCAATTCCCAATAACAACGACAATCAGGACATCGTGTCAATGGGCACCAACTCTGCACTCATCTGCAAACGCGTAATAGAGAACTCGTACCAGGTGATGGCAATACACATGATGGCACTGGTTCAGGCTGTGGATTGCCTGCAGATTGCCGACAGCCTGGCACCTGTGACACGAGATATGTATGACAGCATACGCGCCATTGTTCCGTTGTTCAAGGAGGACACTCCCAAATACAAGGAGATTGAGGCTGTAATTGAATTCTTGAAGAGAAAATAACACACATAAAATATATGGAAAAAAGAAGATATGCCCTTGTGACAGGCGCCAGCCGAGGTATTGGCCGTGCTGTTGCCATGAAACTGGCTTCGCAGGGATTTGCCGTAATAATAAACTATGCTTCGAACACAGAGGCTGCACAGGCTACACTTGACGAGATTGTCGCAAATGGCGGCGAGGCCGAGCTGTTGCCTTTTGACGTAAGTGACAGCGCTTCGGTTGCCGATGCGCTTAAGAACTGGAAGGAACAGCACGAGAGTGAATATATCTCTGTCATTGTTAACAATGCCGGCATACGCAAGGACAACCTGATGATGTGGATGCCACAGGAGGAGTGGCGCAGCGTGCTTTCGACATCGCTCGACGGTTTCTTCAACGTCACACAGCCGCTGATAAAGGATATGCTTGTAAACAAATGGGGACGCATTGTCAACGTAGCTTCATTGTCGGGCATTAAAGGCATGCCGGGACAGGCAAACTATTCTGCCGCAAAGGGCGGACTAATTGCTGCTACAAAGGCGTTGGCACAGGAGGTTGCAAAGAAGCGCATCACTGTGAATGCCGTTGCACCGGGATTCATAAAAAGCGACATGACAGCCGACCTCAACGAGGCCGAACTGAAAAAGCTTGTACCAGCAGGACGCTTTGGCGAGGCATCCGAGGTTGCCGAACTGGTGGCATTCCTGGTATCGGATGCTGCGGCTTATATCACAGGTGAGGTAATATCAATTAACGGAGGAATATATACATAATATGTCACAAAGAGTTGTAATAACAGGAATGGGTATATATTCCTGCATTGGAAAGAACAAGGAGGAGGTTCTGAAATCACTTTTCGAAGGAAAATCAGGCATTGGCATAGCACCTGAGAGAAAAGAGCTGGGCTACCGCTCGTCACTGTGCGGTATCATTGAGAAGCCCAACCTCAAAGGCATGCTCGACCGCCGCCAGCGCATGTGTCTGCCCGAGCATGGACAGTATGCATACCTGGCAACCGTGGAGGCTCTTGCACAGGCGGGCATTGACAATGACTATCTGCTGAACAACGAAGTGGGTATATTGTATGGCAATGACAGCAGCGCCGAGGCGGTGATTAACGGCATCGACGTCATCAGAGAAAAGAAGAACACTGTTCTGGTGGGTTCGGGAAACATTTTCCAGTCAATGAACTCGACAATTACCATGAACCTCTCAACCATATTCAATCTCAGAGGTATCAACTTCACCATTTCGGGTGCTTGTGCCAGCGGCTCGCATGCAATAGGCATGGGCTACATGCTCATCAGACAGGGACTGCAGGAGTGTGTGATTTGCGGTGGAGCCGAGGAGGTAAACAAATACTCAGTGGGTAACTTTGACGCACTGAACGCCTTCTCTACAAGAGAGGATGAACCGACAAAGGCCTCAAGACCTTTCGACAAGAACAGGGACGGTCTTGTGCCCAGCGGTGGTGGCGCGACAGTGATTCTGGAGAGCTACGACTCTGCTGTCAGAAGAGGAGCAACCATTCTGGCCGAGGTTGTAGGCTATGGTTTCTCATCGAACGGTGAGCATATATCTGTGCCCAACGTGGATGGTCCCAAGCGTTCTTTGCAAATGGCAATCAAGGATGCGGGCATTGATTTGTCCGAAATCAAATATGTAAATGCACACGCCACCTCTACCCCAATCGGCGACTTGAATGAGGCAAAGGCCATTGCCGAGGTATTTGGTGAGCACAAGCCTTACGTGGCATCGACAAAATCGTTCACAGGACACGAGATGTGGATGGCAGGCGCCAGCGAGGTTGTATATTCAATGCTGATGATGCAGAACAACTTCATTGCTGCGAACCTTAATTTTGAAGAGCCCGATGAGGCTTCGGCAAACATAAACATCCCCAAAGAGAGGGTTGACATGCCTTTCAACGCTTTCCTGAGCAACTCGTTCGGATTTGGCGGAACAAACTCCACACTGATAATAAAGAAGGTGTGACAAGAAGAAATACATTAAAAACACAAAATAAAACACTACTATGACTATTGAAGAGATTATTGAAAAGGCCACCGTTGTTCTGGCCGAAGAATTTGAGGTTGAAGAGGTGAACATTACCCCCGAGGCTTCACTGAAAGACACACTTGGACTGGACAGTCTTGACCTTGTTGATGTTGTTGTTTTGGTTGAGCAGCATTTTGGCATTACACTGACTGGTCCTGATTTCATTGGAATCGCTACATTCCAGGATTTTTACGAGCTCCTGTATCGTAAAATAAATGAGCAGTAATAAAAGGGATTGGAACGGTAAATCAAGAGGAGGAAGATTCGGGTATCAGTTTTTTGTTTACACAATCAGGTTCCTCGGGATTCGTTGTGCATATATCTTCTTGGCTTTCATTGTCATATATTTCATACCTTTCGCGCCAAAGGCAACAAAGGCTATATGGAAATATAACAGGAAGAGACGCGGTTTGGGCATTATGGCATCTGTAAAAGAGCTGTACTGCCATTACTACGTGTTCGGGCAGACGCTCATTGACAAGGTGGCAATGAAGGGCGGAATGGCAGGGAAATACAGCTACAAGTTCGACAACTACGAGCGTTTCCTTGAGATACTGAACAGCGGACAAGGCGTGGTGATGATTGGCGCACACATAGGTTGCTGGGAAGCCGGTGCCGGTTTCTTCGGCAAGTATGGCAAGAAGATAAACATTGTGATGTTCAATGCCGAACACAGCCAAATAAAGGAGGTCATCGACAACAACACGCAACGCGAGGAGGATTTCAAGATAATTTCCATCAACAAGGATGCCATTGAAGCAATGCTGCAGATGAAGATTGCATTGAACAATGGGGAGTACATCTGTTTCAATGGCGACAGGTTTGTTGCCGAGGACAGGACATGTTCTGTGAATATCCTTGGAGCAGAAGCACGCCTGCCTGTAGGTCCATTTAAAATAGCGACAAAATGCAGGGTGCCGGTTGTGTTCTACTATTCGATGCGCGAACCAGGAAGAAACTATCGCTTTATTTTTGAGGAACCGGTATCCAACGACAGAATAAAGACCGAAGACCTTATTTCGCAATATGCAGAATCATTGGAGGGTATTGTAAGACGATACCCGCGACAGTGGTTCAACTTTTACGATTTTTGGAAAATAAACTAATTACAGATATATGAAGCTTGCACAAACACTTGAAAAAGTATATTCAAAGGAACAGCATTCGGCTCTCCAGGCCCAGCGACTGGCACAGGAGATAGCATTCGCACCTATGGTATTCCAGGTGTCGCGCCTGATGGTGAAGTTCGGTATCCTTGAGCACCTTTCAAACAACCACAAGGGATTGACACAGGCCGACATTGTAGCACACACAGGATTGTCGAACTATGCAGTACAGGTGCTGCTGGAAGCATCGTTGTCTATCGGCACAGTAATAACCAAGGACGACAAGTTTTTTATATCAAAGGCGGGATGGTTCCTGCTCAACGATCCCATGGCAAAGGCCAACATGAACTTCAACCACGATGTAAACTATCTGGGCCTGTTCCATCTTGAGGAGGCTCTGGTAGAGGGCAAGCCTGCCGGTCTGAAGGTCTTTGGCGAGTGGCCGACAATATATGAGGGACTATCGAGCCTGCCCGAGCATGTGCAGAAGAGCTGGTTCGGATTCGACCACTTCTACTCCGACGAGTCCTTTGCCGCTGCACTGAAGATTATTTTCGACGGCGAACGCAAGGTTAAGCGACTGCTCGACGTAGGCGGCAACACCGGCCGTTGGGCAATGCAGTGCGTGGGATATGACAAGGATGTTGAGGTTACAATCATGGACCTGCCACAGCAGCTTGAGATGATGAGAGAGCAGACTGCCGGCAAGGATGGCGCCGACCGCATACACGGATATGGCTGCAACCTGCTGGACGAGACAGTGAAGTTCCCTGTACCTGCATTCGATGTAATATGGATGAGCCAGTTCCTTGACTGTTTTTCCGAGGAGGAGGTGACAAGCATATGCCGCAGAGCGTGCGAGTCGATGGACGAGAACTCACGCCTTTACATCATGGAGACTTTCTGGGACCGCCAGAAATATGAGACTGCAGCGTATTGCCTCACCCTCACAAGCATATACTTCACCGCATTGGCAAACGGCAACAGCAAAATGTACCACTCTGACGACATGGAGCGTTGCGTGAACAATGCAGGGCTCGAGGTAGAGAGGATTGTCGATGGCTTGGGACTTGGACATTCTATCATGATTTGCAAGAAGAAAAATGGATAATATATTGGATTTGATTCCCCAAAGGGCACCAATCGTAATGATTGATGAGTTCCTTGGCTTTAAAGGCGAGATATCAAGAAGCCGTCTTGTCGTGCGAGAGGATAATATTTTTGTTGACGACAATACCCTCTCGGAGTGTGGTCTCATTGAGCACATTGCACAATCGGCTGCGGCAAGAGTGGGATATATATTCAAGAGCAAGGATATGCCCATTCCTTTGGGATTCATTGGTTCTGTAAACAATTTCGCAATTTCCAGACACCCGGTTGTGGGCGATGAGATTGTAACGGAAATTGAGATTATCCAGGAGGTGCTCAGCATTACCCTAATCGAGGCGCGATGCTTTGTAAATGACGAGGAGATTGCATCTTGCAGAATGAAGATATTTTTACAGCAGTGATGAAACGTAACAGGAAAATAGGCACACTGAAAGCAGCGTTGAAGAACGTCACCGAAACGGTTGTACGCTTCAGCGAGGTCGATTCCATGCAGGTAGTATGGCACGGACATTATGTCCGTTTCATGGAGGACGGACGCGAGGCTTTCGGGCGCGAGTTCCCGGGAGTGGGATATCTTGATTTCTACATGAACGGATATACCGCACCAATCGTTGACCTGCAGCTGCAATATGTTGCACCGCTGACAGTGAATGATGTGGCTGTCATTGAAACAAGGTTCATTGATGTTGCTGCCGCAAAGCTGTGCTTTGAATATGCCATCTACCGCAAGAGTGACGGTGCATTGGCAGCACGTGGCAGTTCGGTGCAGGTATTTGTTGACAAAGAGGGAAACATGTGCCTCAACAACCCTCTCTTTTTTGAGGAGTGGAAAAAGAAATGGCTGACAAAAGAATAGACATATACATTGGAGCGTCATCAATACGCACCTGTCTTGGCAACAAGGCCGAGACATTGTCGGCTATGCAACGAGGTGAGAGCGGTCTCACATACAATGAAGGATTCGGGATGTATGCCGGAACTGCCGAAATAAAGGAGATTCCTGGCTATACACGGTTTGAATCAATCACAATCGAGCAGATTGGCAATGTGCTGTCCGACGCTGGTGTCAGCCTGTCAAGCAGCGATGTACAGTTGGTGATATCAACGACAAAAGGCAATATCGGACTGCTGGAAGAGGGTTGTGACAACATTGCGCCCAGAACATTCATATACACTGCGGCCACAGCCATAGCGGAATACTTTGGATGTGCCAACAGACCTGTTGTAATATCCAATGCATGCATATCAGGTGTTTCGGCACTGGTTGTTGCAAAAAGGCTGCTGCAGAGCGGAAAGTGCAGACATGCAATAGTTGCAGGAGCTGACACCTTGTGCGACTTCATAACATCGGGATTTGCATCGTTCAAGTCGATAAGCGGAGCACCTTGCCGCCCCTACGACACAGAGCGCGACGGGCTGACACTTGGTGAAGCTGCCGGAGCAATACTTTTGACAATAGAGAAGAACCTGGCAGGAGAGATGCCGATACGCGTTGCAGGAGGAGACATCTCCAATGATGCCAACCACATATCGGGACCATCAAGGACGGGTGACGGGCTATATTACGCCATAAGCAATGCCATAAACGAAGCCGGTATTGGCTACAAGGACATCGGTTTTGTAAACACTCACGGCACTGCCACACGATATAATGACGAAATGGAGAGCAAGGCTGTTGCCTGGGCAAAACTGGAAAACACCCCACTGAACAGCATCAAAGGCTATATCGGGCACACACTTGGAGCATCGGGTGTGGTAGAGACAATAATATGCGCCGAGGAGATGAAACAGGGATACATCTTTGGAACTAAAGGATTCAGCTCATCTGATGTACCACACGCTCTCTCCCTCTCATCACAGGCACAACAGATAGAGAGTCCATGCTGTGTAAAGACAGCATCAGGTTTTGGCGGCTGCAATGCAGCCATTGTACTGGATGCTGCAGAAAGACATAATGAGAGCGCAAGCAGTTTGCGTGAATGCTGCACGGTTGCAGGATATCAGTTACCGGCATCGGAGCAACCATTCGCCGAGTTCATCCGCAATGAGTTCAAGTCGTTCGGCGAGAGCAACATGAAGTTCTACAAGATGAGCGACATGTGCAAAGCGCTGTATGTCGCAGTGGAACGATTGCTTGCAGCAGAAGGGATGGATGAGATTGAGCCTACACGCCGTGCGATTGTGCTGGCAAACAGTTCTGCCTCATTGGACGCCGACATCGTTCATCAGCAGATATTGGATAAACATCTTGCCGAGGGCGCATCACCGGCGGCATTTGTATATACCCTTGCAAATGTTGCAGCGGGCGAAATGTGCATAAGGCACAAGATACAAGGGGAAAACACCTTTTTCATAGAGAATGGGGATTCCGGATTTACGCAGGAGTATGCCCGGTACCTTGTGAGCCACAACCATGCCGATGCCGTGATATATGGTTGGTGTGAATACCTCAAAGGAGAATGGAATGTAAACGTAAAACTATTAAAACATAATTTATAATATGGAAAATCTTATTCAAGAACTTAAAGAGCACCTGATTGAAGAACTGAACCTGGAAGAGATCACTCCAGCCGACATCGACGCCGAGGCACCATTGTTCGGCGACGGTCTTGGCCTTGATTCAATTGATGCATTGGAAATCATCCTGATTCTGGAGAAATACTACGGTGTAAAGCTCGCTAATTCAGCCGAGGCAAAGCCGGTTTTCTACTCGGTAAAGACACTTGCCGAATACATAATGCAAAACCGCAAGTAACAAATGGATATAGTAGTCACAGGAGTTGGAATAGTATCGGCACTTGGAATTGGTGTCGAGAAGAATCTTGAGCATATGCGTTCAGGAATCAGCGGCATATCCCCTACCCCGACAATTCTGAGGACAACGCACAGGTTGCCGGTGGGAGAACTCCGTGTGACAAATGAGGAGCTGCACGACATTCTGGGCATCCCGCAGCATGAGCACCTCTCACGTACAGCACTGCTTGGTATCATGGCTGTGAGAGAGGCTATGTCATGCACCGCAATAGACCGGACAAAGCGCATTGGACTTGTATCGTCAACCTCGGTGGGAGGTATGGACCTCACAGAACATTTCTTTGAGGAGTTCATTGAGAATGATAAAAAAGGTCGCCTTAGGGATGTGAGGATGCATGACTGCGCTGCAAGTACCGACGCCATTGCCCGATATTGTGGCATAAACGGCTACACAACAACCATAAGCACAGCCTGTTCATCGGCGGCAAACGCCATAATTGCAGGTGCAAGGCTACTTAAACACAACATTGTGGATTATGTAGTAGTTGGAGGAAGTGATGCGCTTAGTGCATTCACGCTCAACGGTTTCAAGTCCTTGATGATTCTGGACGAAGAGCTGTGCAAGCCATTCGACAAAGAGCGCAAAGGCCTGAACCTTGGAGAAGGTGCCGGCTACCTTGTGATGCAGCGCGAGGATGATGCAGCATCATACTATTGCCGTCTGGGCGGATATGCCAACAGCAATGATGCACACCACCAGACTGCTTCATCGGCAAATGGAGAAGGTGCATATCTTGCCATGTCAAAGGCCTTGTCTATGGCAAACATCGCACCAAGAAGTGTCGATTACATCAATGCCCATGGTACCGGAACTGGCAATAACGATGCATCGGAGAGCGCCGCGTTTATCAGGCTGTTCGGTAACGATGTCCCGCCATTCAGTTCTACAAAAGGTTTCACCGGACATACCCTGGCTGCAGCAGGAGGCATTGAAGCGGTATTTTCAGTACTTGCA
>JAEIGA010014460.1_pt1 | contig 12013 bp, 10 predicted proteins | sample 9270691 | NCBI WGS metagenome assembly JAEIGA01 (sample SAMN17057246, study PRJNA624740) | gut metagenome | biome: biome; isolation source: fecal sample | host: Bos grunniens | place: China: Xizang | collected 2019
ATTTTGTTTTAAGAGTTTTGTGAAGAGCTACGATACCGCCTTCAGCCTCTTCTACTTCTGCTACTTCTTCTGCTACTACAGGAGCCTCTACAGCTGCAGAATCAACAGTTACTTCCTCAGCTACAGGAGCAGCCTCAGCTGCATCTTGAGCCATTACTGCAACGCTTCCGAAAGAAAACATTGCCAACACCGTAAGGGTTGCAAATACTTTTTTCATAAGATTTGTTTTTAGTATTAAATGGTTTATATTGTTTTTTGTCAATTTTCTTAAAGAATTATTTGACTTTCTGCGGAGAGAGGGGGATTCGAACCCCCGAAACCCTTTTGGAGTTTACACGCTTTCCAGGCGTGCCTCTTCAACCACTCGAGCATCTCTCCTCAATTCACAAATAGGCACACTACTCCTTTTGACGCGCAAAGGTACAAAAAAAAATTCATATATGCACAATAATTCGGCTTTTTTTTCTAATTTTTCACAATTTTATAACAAAAAGCCTTTTTGCGCTATCCGTTGTCACCTCATCCACATGCTCAACAGAGCAGCTATAAATCTCTGCCAAACGCTCCATCACATATCGTATCCACCTGCTCTCATTACGCTTGCCGCGATAGGGCACTGGCGCCATATACGGAGCATCCGTCTCCAAGATCAAGGATTCCAAAGGAATACCTACCAAATGCTCGGCCAACTTGCAATTCTTAAAAGTCAGCACCCCACCGATACCCAACAAATACCCCATCTTCACCACTTGCACTGCCACCTCGTGACTACCGCTGAAGCAGTGCATTACACCCTTCACCGTAGGAAATTCACGCAAAATATTCAAGGTATCTTCGGTGGCATCACGGCTGTGAATCATCACAGGCAATTGCCATTGCTCGGCCCAGCGCATCTGCTCGCGTAGCGCCTCATGTTGTTGCTCCTTAAAGGTTACATCCCAATGATAATCCAGGCCTATTTCGCCAATAGCTATCAATGGGTTATCCGACTGCATTCGAGCATCCACAGCAGCCTTGATGGTAGCCAACTGATCTTGCCAATCCTCTTTCACATTCTCAGGGTGCAAACCCAAAGCAGGGAAAAGATAACCAGGGTATTTATCACACACCTCCAGCACATCCTTCACCGAACAGCTATCCACACCTGGAACCAAAATCAGCTCTACGCCATCTAACTTCTGCGTTGCCAAAAAAGCATCCAACTCCTCCGCATACTGCGGATCATCTATATGACAGTGAGTATCAATCATTTTCGAAATAATATACTGCTATCTCCGTAACTCAAAAAGCGAAAATCATGCGCCATAGCATAATCGTAAATCCTATGCCAATCGCCGCCTACAAAGGCGCTCACCAACAGTAGCAATGTGGATTTGGGCTGGTGAAAATTCGTGATCAATTGATCCACCACATGGAAGCTGTATCCAGGCTTGATCATGATCTGTGTGGCAGCATGCAGTACCTCTTGCTGCGTACCATCCAAGTAATCAATAATAGCTTGCAAAGCCTCCATGGTAGATAGTTTTTGTTCCGACTCATAAGGCTCGAATTGCGCCACACTCAGTTGGCCGTCAACCATCTCCGCCGAACGATTATATAACTGTGTACCAATAAAATACAAGCTCTCCAAAGTTCGCATACTCGTAGTACCTACCGCTACTATATGCCCTATATTTTCTTGCAAGCACACGATCGTTTCCTTGGGCACTGCGATGATCTCTGTATGCATCGTGTGTTGGTTAGCATCCGCCGTTTTTACAGGTTGAAAAGTTCCAGCACCGACATGCAATGTCACTTCGGCCGTCTGTATACCTCGTTCGCGCAGACCAGTTAAGACATTATCCGTAAAATGCAAACCAGCCGTCGGAGCTGCTACCGAACCTTTGATTCTGGAATACACCGTCTGATAAGTCGTCTTGTCGCTCTCTTCTGTCTTGCGATTCAGGTATGGCGGAATAGGCAATTCGCCCACTGCATCCAAAATCTCAGCAAAACTGATATGGCCACTACTTTGCCATGAAAAACGCACAAAAAAAGTATTACCCGTCTGTTCTCCACGCTCAGCATACAAAATAACATCCTCTCCCACAGCTAATTCTACCGACAATGCCAACACACCACTTTTCCATTTTTTAGCATTGCCAATCATGCACTTCCAGGTGCAGCCTTCTGTGCTACCCAACGCCAATTGATAGTCGCTTGGCTGTTGTGGCTCCAAACAGAAAATCTCAATTCTCGCACCCTGTGCACCATCTTCTGCTTGCTTATGAAACTCCAATCGCGCTTGTATCACGCGCGTGTTATTATATACAAGGAGGGAATCTGCAGGCAAATATTCGCCCACATTACAAAACCTATCCTCCGTCACATCGCCATCGCGATACACCAGCAGTTTGCTCTGATCGCGTTCTGCCAATGGATATTTCGCAATGCGCTCATCAGGCAATGGGTAATTATAATCTTCTATAAGGATTTCTTCCATGTCTTATGATCTCCCTTGAAAAGCACATACTGATTAAACCAACAGTCTAAATCTCCGTTCACCAGACGCACACGCTTGGCTGGACGCAAACCGATGCACTTCAATGCCTCGTCGTTGCTAGAGATAATCCATGCGGTAGCACCACTAAACTGATGCTTCAATGCTGTGCCCATATCTTTGTATAGATTCATCACGTCCTTGTCTTGCGCCAGACGCTCGCCATACGGAGGATTGATCATCACCAAGGCTCCATCGGTATCCTTGTCTGCTAAGCGCAACTCTTGCACACGAATCTGTTTTACCTCTATGTCGCGCTGCAAACCAGCAGACTCTACATTCTTCATCGCCGTTTGCATGGCATAAAAACCAGCATCCGAACCGTATATCTTATGCGTAAACTCACGCTCGCGACTATCATCGCTATAAACATCCTCAAACAAATCCGCATCAAAATTCGCCCATTTCTCAAATGCAAATCCCTTGCGATAAATTCCTGGAGCTATGTTTCGTGCAATCAAAGCGGCTTCTATCAACAAGGTTCCCGATCCACACATAGGATCATAGAAATCGCCTTGACCTTGCCATCCTGCCAATAGCAACATACCAGCTGCCAACGCCTCGTTGATAGGTGCTTGCGTGTTAGCTACACGATAACCACGCTTGTGCAAACTCTCGCCAGAGCTATCCAAAGACACAGTCACTATATCGCCACCAATATGCACATTCAAATACAAATCGGGATTTGTCAACTTCACGCTAGGACGAACACCGCCGCGCTCCATCCACCAATCCACTATCGCATCCTTCACGCGATAGGTCACAAACTGCGAATGACGAAAATAGTCTGAATATACCGTTGCGTCTATCTGAAACGTCATCTTCGTGGTCATATATTCCGACCAGTCGATCTGCTTCACCTGCTCATAGATATCGTCCGTATGCTTAGCCTTGAACTGCGCGATAGGTACCAAGATACGCGATGCAGTACGCAAACAGAAGTTTGCCATATACAGCATTCGCTTGTCGCCCGTAAACGACACTGCTCGACGCTCTATTTGCACATCGTTGGCCCCTAGTTCCACCAATTCCTTGGCCAGCACTTCCTCCAATCCCTTGAAGGTCTTGGCCAACATTTGAAACTCTCTACGCATATGTTTCTTTATATTTTCCCGTTACCACCTCGATACCACTCCGAAAGAATACCGAACCCTTACCGAAGCAAAGGTTATACCATCGACATATCTACGAATAATAACAAGGGAATTTGAATTTTAGAATAAACTCAATTGCTCATCGACAGGCTTACTATCCTCTGGCACTTCATTGGTGATAGTAAATGGTACATCCACCACTGGCTCTGCCTCCACCACAGCCTCCACGGCTGTTGCATCCTCTTCTGACTCTGCCGCTTCCTCTGTCTCAGGCTCTGGCTCCACTGGCTCTGGAGTAATATCTTCAATCTTAGCGATCTCCAGTGTAGAGAAACGCTTACCTTTCGCCTTAGGAGACTTCACATCAATAAATTCAGACATCAGCACCTCCATCGCTGGTTTGCTCTCGTCTGTGAAACTGATGCGAATTTGTGCCTCTTCGCTATCCGACAACACCACTACACGACTCTCTGCGTTGTCGCCCAACATATTTTGCAACTTCGCCTGTGCATCGAATTGGAAACGCTTGCCGTAGTAATATCCCAAATCAGCATTCCACATCGCTAGTGACCACACCTTATCGCTGTCAAACTTCTCTATACGCCAGATATTTTGATCAAAGTGCGCTGTCAAATCAAAGTTGGTCAAGTAGTATCCACCATTAGTGGTGATCACCAATATACGATCATCCTCCACGAATTCGCCCAGATACATGCCTTGACCGTCGTAGTTCAGGCGCAATACATCTGGATCAAACCATACCTTGCGACCGCCCAATGTAGAATGACCCTTCTGCTTGAGCGTAATGGATTTTACATCATATTTAGTCAGCACATTTCCACGTGCTGTACGACTCTTGATCGCCAGTTCGCTCAAGTCTTTGATCACCTCCAGTTTCTTCAGGTGCAAAGCTGGCTTCAGTTGAATACGGATAATTTCCGCCTCACCATTAGGGTTAGCCGTGAAGTACATCACACGCGAACCAGCTGCTCCTTGAGTCAAATCATACTCTTTGTCTCGAGCTACGCCAGTCACAGCAAAGCGTTTCATATAATAGATGCCACCTCTTCCGTCGCGGTAGATAGCATTATAGATAGTACGATGGTCGTTCTTGCGATAGATATCGATATGAATAATATCTTTTCCGACATACACCTTGTCCGCCACCTTCACTACCTTATATTTTCCATCCTTATGGAAGATGATCACCTCATCGATATCTGAGCAGTTGAATAGATACTCATCCTTCTTCAAACCCGTACCGATAAAGCCATCAGCACGATTAATGTATAGTTTCTCGTTAGCCTCAACTACGGTCTTGATATTGATATTCGCAAAGTTACGAACCTCCGTACGGCGAGGATACAACTGACCATACTTCGCCTTCAAAGAATCGAACCAGGCTATCGTGTAATCATTCAGATTCTTCAGATTCTTTATCGTAGCCTTGATCTTCTTATCCAGATCACGCATCAGTTCATCAGCCTTCTTCGAGTCAAAGCGTGTGATACGAATCATGCGAATATCAAATAGGCGCTCGATATCTTCGCGACGAACCTCACGAATCAGTTTCGCCTTCCATGGCTCTAAAGCCTTATCCACAAAGGCAATCAACTTCTCCTTGTCTGGAGCATTCTCATAGCCTTCCTCTTTATAGATACGATTCTCGATAAAGATTTTCTCCAACGATGTGAAGAAATATTGCTCCTCCAATTCTGCCTTCGCAATCTCCAATTCCCATTTCAGTAGCGACTTTGTATGCTCCACAGATAGGCGCAACAACTCGCTTACTGTTGTAAAAATTGGCTTCTTATCTTGTACCACACAGCAGTTAGGTGAGATATTCACCTCGCAATCTGTGAATGCGTACAATGCATCTATCGTCTTATCTGACGAGCTTCCAGGCGCTAATTGAACTTCAATACGAGCCTCCTCAGCGGTATAATCATCCACCTTGCGCACCTTGATCTTACCTTTCTGCACAGCACGCATGATGGTCTCAATAATCTTCGTAGTGGTCGTACCAAATGGTATCTCCGTGATGATCAATGTGCGATTATCATCCGATTTTTGAATCTTCGCACGAATACGCACAGCGCCACCTCGCTCACCATCATTGTAGCGACTTACATCAATCTCGCCACCCGTCTGGAAATCGGGAAATAATTGAAACTCTTCACCACGCAAATAACTCAATGCTGCATCGCAAATCTCGCAGAAGTTATGAGGCAAGATCTTGGAGTTAAGACCTACGGCAATACCCTCCACACCCTGCGCAAGCAATAGTGGAAATTTAATTGGCAAATGAATCGGCTCTTTCTTTCGTCCGTCATACGACATCATCCACTGCGTAGTCTTTGGATTGAACACTGTATCCAACGCAAACTTACTCAGTCGTGCCTCGATATAACGAGGAGCCGCAGCACCATCACCCGTCAATGTATTACCCCAGTTTCCTTGGCAATCAATCAGCAAATCTTTCTGTCCCAACTGCACCAAGGCATCACCAATACTAGCATCACCATGAGGGTGATACTGCATGGTCTGACCTACAATATTGGCTACCTTGTTAAACTTACCGTCATCCACACACTTCATCGCATGTAAGATACGACGCTGCACAGGTTTTAGACCATCCTCAATCGCGGGGACGGCACGCTCCAATATAACATAAGAGGCATAGTCCAAGAACCAGTCTTGGTACATGCCCGTCAAATGCTGTTTGATTGCGTCTGTTTGTTCAGCCATAGAGATGCTTGACGGCAACGAGTCTATTTAGTGAATTAAGCTAATTTTTTATTGATGAAGATATGGGCAAAAAGTCCTGCAACTTCCAACACCAAACCTACAGCCAACAAGATGTTCTTTTGTACACCCAAGAAATATATTGCCATGCATACTACGCCAAGCAATACCAAAATAACACCTAAATTTTTCAAAAAAGTATTCATATTCTTGTATTTTTTATGTTGCATAAACAATCCGCTGCAAAGGTACTACTTTTTTTTCAATTATGCAAACGAATACATCATTTTTTTATTCGCCACATTCCTCCTGGCATAGATTTTACAATATCTTCCAACTCCAGCATCACCAACTCTGCGGATACCGTTCCATACGACAATTGTGTTTCCATCACAATCTGATTAATGTGCAACCCATCTTCAGCCTCCCGCAGCAGAGCCACTAATCGTTCTTGTGTAGGAGATAAGTTCGCCAACATTTCTACCATCGTTGTCTGCACCACTTCTCTCTTCACTTCCTCCCACTGCATAGCCGCAATCAAGTCGTCCGCATCCTCTATCAATTGAGCTTTATTACGCTTAATCAAGTCGTTACACCCTGCGCTACATTCATCATCCGACCGACCAGGCAAAGCAAATACATCTCTAGCATAATCTATCGCCATATCAGCCGTAATCAGCGAACCACCCTTCTTCTTTGACTCCACCACCACGACCGCATCCGCCAATCCTGCCACGATACGATTGCGAGCTACGAAATTAAAACGCTCTGGCTCTGTGCCGCAAGCATATTCCGTAAGTATTCCTCCCTTATCTAGGGCCTGCACAGCTACTTGTCTATGCACCGAAGGATAGATTCTATCCAAGCCATGAGCAGGGATTATCACAGTAGGAATACCCGCCTCCAAAGCCGCCTTGTGAGCCACCACATCTATGCCATAGGCTAAACCACTAACTATCGTCAAATCAGGCACTTTCGCTGCTAAATCCAGCACCAATCGTTTGCACCAATCCTTTCCTCGCTCGCTAGGCATTCTTGTACCTACTATACTCAACACATGCTTCGTATCTACATTCACATTACCCTTGGCATACATCAGCAACGGTGCATCCACACATTGCGCCAAACGATAGGGATAATTCGCATCCTTGTAGTAGTACAACCCGATCCCATGCTTCTCAACGAATGCCAACTCTTTCTCGGCGAATGCTAGCGCTTCTCGGCTCAACCATTCTGGATGACGAGCCGCAGCCTCAACTGCTGTTGGATATTCATCCAGCAACTTACGCAATTGACGCTGACGCGTTCTGTTACCCCATGTCAATGCTATTCTATTTAGCCACTCTTCGCGCATACCATTTTTGAGTTATCCACCACACTAAAGCACCTACCAACACACCTATTCCGTCTGCAAACCAATCTCCCCATTCACCCGTGCGAGGATAGAAAAATCGCTCCTGCAAGATCTCTATTAGCCCACCATACACCACAGGAAACACCAATCCAACTATCCACATCTGCCACGACTTCAAACCCACCTTCTTACTATCCCATAACATCACCAAGGTCAACACGGCAAATGCCAACCAATGCACCCACTTATCACCATCCTCTATCGGAGGCAATTGGTACAACGGCTTGCGTAGCAAACAGCCATAAGCTATCGCACCGCCAACTAAGACACTATGCCAGTATGTTAGAGCTTTTCGCCAAAACATAAATCACCCGCATCACCTAATCCTGGAACGATGTATTTCTTTTCATTCAGCATTGGATCAATAACAGCGCACCACAATGTGACATCCTCAGGCATGGTCTCATTAAGATATGATATAGCTTGTGGTGTTGCAAATAAGCATGCCAAATGCACTTTCTTTGGAACCCCATGACTCAGCAGGGCTTTGTATCCTACTTCCATCGACAAACCTGTTGCCAACATAGGATCTACCAACAGCAAAGTCTTACCCTCAATAGATGGAGCTGCCAAGTATTCCGACACTATCTCAATCTGCATCTCGCCTCGTCTACCGATAGTCTCTTTGCGGTAAGCGCTAATAAATGCATTTTCCGCTTTGTCAAACATGTTCAAGAAACCTTGATGCATAGGCAGACCAGCCCGCAACAATGTGCCTATCACCACTTTATCTTGTGGCACCGCCACTTCCGCTACAGCTAATGGCGTCTGCACTGGCTCCACGGCGTAAGTCAATTGTTTGCTTATCTCTACTGACATTATCTCACCGATACGCTCAACATTGCGACGAAAACGCATACTATCTTTTTGCGTATCTATACTACGCATCTCTTTTAAGTACTGATTGAGCAACGATGGTTGCTCTGATAGATTGATTATCTTCATGGTCTTTTTTATATAAAACGCCGCAAAATTACAACATTTTTTGCACATTTGCAACTATTTCTCTTTTTAATCACAATTTTACACGCAGCAACGCATGAATATCTGTTCGCGTAGCAGCTCTATTATGCTCATACGCCCATGCCTTTTGATACACAGTCTCACTCACTCGCAAATACAAGGAAAACATATCATTAATCCGATACCGTGCATTCACCCAAAAACGTCCTCCTAAACCATATACAAATGGCATCGCATACGCGTACAATACATCATTTTCATATATATACACCCGATTATTCCACTGTCTTGCATCAAACACTTGAGCTCGCATCTGCAAAACAATTGGCACCTCCACAAATCGATATTCAGCATCTTGGTACAACGACCATCCATATGTCCACGCAGCATCATCCTTCACTAGATTCCCATCAAGCTGCGTTTTCATTTTCCACCCACCCACATGATATGCCGCATTCCATCTCATTGAATAAGTACCTAACGCATCTTTATCTTTTATTCGCAATCGCCAAAACATCTTATAGGGTTTTGCCGACGAATATTCACCCTGAGTGATGACCTCATACCCTCCCTTCCACACATCTCCAAGAGCAGATAACTTCCAGTTTTTCAAACGATTATACTCCAATCCAACATACCCACCATGCTCATCGCACACACGAGTTTTTGAGCTCATCGCATTTGCATACTCATTATTAAATTCTGGAGAATAATAGCGATATATTGCCAATATGTTCACATCACTCTTAGGTGTAAATCGCGCCCCCACAATAGTACCAACACCCCACTTTGCTCCCTGTGTTGCAGCGACCTCTCCCCATAAATCTATCTTACCCCTGTTATACCGCATATTTGCTCCAATCACTCCCCTGCTTGTAGCATTATCGTCTTCTCGCTCCATCGCCTCAATAGTCTCCAATCCTGTCACTCCTATTTTCAACCTCTTCCACTTACCTGTTACATTGGCGCCCACCACATGCTGCCACCCATCATCAGCCTCACGCAAGGAGTAGAACGCGCTCACATCTGCCCACTTTATCCTAGTTGTAGCACCCACACCGTGAAAATAAGTATAATCATCCCCTACCGAACTATATTTCTTCAAGCCTTCATCCGTTGTAGCCGTGGATTGAATATATGCTATTTTACCCCGTTTGAACGGGCTACCGACCACTAATCCATAGCCAAAATTGGCTTGATAATTGCCTGCTACAATCGTTTTCAATGGACCGATATCTCGCAACTGTACATATCCTCCTAAATCCATATCTCGTAAAGATACTCCCGCACCTCGTCCTAGCGTAAGACCCGCCTGTACACGATTCTGATAATTAAACCGATAACGCAATTTTCCATACATCGGATCGCCTTCATAATCCTCTATATTTCGTGCATCCACCCGCAATGTCACCTCATGCTTTGCATAGTGAAACACCTCCCTAAAATACATTTTCTCACCTCCTGAACTCCTAAACTCCTGAACTCCTAAACTATCCACCCTCACAAACGGTAGCAGATTTCGTATCTCGTAATCCTTTAGACAATCAATAAGTTGTAACTCATAAATCTCTTTAAAACCATGTTCGTATTGATATAACAATATCGCATCTATTTGCTCATCGTTCAAAAACAGCAACCTGCTCAACTCATCCGCATTCGTTTGGTTCAAATTAATTGGATTTGCTGCTATCTCTAGCAACTCCTCCTCTATGTCTTCATAGGGCAAGTTCCACTCTTCTTCCTCTAGTTGATTAAAAATATCCTCTAGCACATCCTCCACACGAATATCCTGTCCGTACACAGCTACTGCTATGCACATCCAAAACAATATGAATACTCGTACTATCTTGCTCATTTCGGCTACAAAAGTACGAAAAAATTGCGACATACTGAAAAAAATTTGCTTAATACATAATTTTTTATTATCTTTGCAGCCGAAAATGAAACCAAATAAACAATTCCTCCGTATTTTTAATACGCTGCTTATTCTTGCAGCGTATGGTTATTTGGTCTATCGTCTTACTATTTTTGACGATTATTCATCTTTTTTCACAGCTTTTCAGACTGCTGACGTAGGTCTATGGCTTACGCTCGTAATTGCACTCCTACTTATGCCATTCAATGTGGTAGCAGAAGCAGGAAAATGGCGCTTACTCCTTCGCAAGACAGAACCTATGACCATCTGGGGCGCACAGCGCCAAGTTTACTATGGCTATGTAGGTGCATTTATTACCCCTTATCATGCTGGCGACTATCCTGCTCGAGCGATGCTCCTGAAAGATAAGAGCAATTTCTCTGCAGCCATCGGAGTAGGATTGGTTGGCACGGTCGCATTGCTCGTTGTAGAACTCATTTTTGGCGTACCTGCCACATGGCTTTTTATCAGCTACAACCCTAATATCCCAATGCAGTATTTCGCTGTAGCGTTTATAGTGTTGGTTTTAATGTTAAGTTTCCTGCCTCATCTCGTACGCTATCTTTCTCGCCGCGAGTGGGCAAACACGCAGATGCGCCAGCTCTCTGCAGCCTTATCGCACATGTCCTATCCGCTTTTCATGAAGACTATCGCATGGTCTATGTTGCGTTATGCGATTTGGGCACTCCAATTGGCTCTTATCCTGCATTTTTGTGGTGTCGAAATGACACCAGTACAATATATGATTGCCATACCTGTCTACTATATGGTTGTGGCGATATTTCCATCTCTTCCAGCGCTCAACATCGCCATTCGTGGTAGTTGGTCGCTGATTATTTTTGGCGTTTTTAGTCAGAATACAGCAGGCATCGCTTTGGCCGTCTTGCTCATCTGGCTTATCAACACCGTCCTGCCAATGCTCATTGGCTCCATCCTCTACCGCAACGGCAAAACCAAATAACTTCTAAACTTCTGAACTTCTAAACAAATAAAATACATATGACACTTCATTTCACAATCAACTACCAAGCGCAATGGGGACAACAGCTCGCTGTTCTCTACGCTGCGGATGCGGACATCACTACCGCATCGCCTGTGACGCTCCCTATGGACTGCCACGGCAACTCTGAGTGGTCGGCACAAGTCACCCTCAGCGACATCCATAAGTATATCTCTTACTGCTATGTAGTTCTCGACGAACAAGGCAATATCCTCCGCCGCGAGTCTATGCCTCACCTCCTCGAGTGCCAACCTGGCAATGTAGTGCTCCGCGACCTCTGGCAAGACAAATCTCAATCGCTCTTCGCTTCTAAGGTCTTCAGCCAAGTGCTCTTCGCACACCG
>JAEIGA010014461.1_pt1 | contig 12012 bp, 9 predicted proteins | sample 9270691 | NCBI WGS metagenome assembly JAEIGA01 (sample SAMN17057246, study PRJNA624740) | gut metagenome | biome: biome; isolation source: fecal sample | host: Bos grunniens | place: China: Xizang | collected 2019
CAAGCTCCCCCTATTACCCCTACCGCAAGGTCGTTGCGGCAAACACGATGGCCGGAGCGGAGCAGCTGCCCTATCTCCTGACAAAGTACATCATGGACCTGCCGCTTCCCGGCTACACGCCGCCCAGCGGGAACGAATACCCCAGGGCGAGGCTGAAAAAACTGCTTTACTGGGACGGACCGCTGCCCCTGGAGCAGCCGCTTCCCACCACCCAGCAGATGAAGAGCATCCAGTTTGACCCCTACCACCCGGGGACAGAGCCGGACCCCAAGCGGGGCTACCGCATTTTCAGTCAGGAGCTGGTGGGACAGGCGCAGGCCGTTTCGCAAAGCATCATCCGCTGTTATCTGGGAAATCTGAGCCGGTATCAGCTCAAAAACGAGTTTGTGTGGCGGCAGCAAATCATCTGGACGGTGATGGTCCACTATGACCTGGAGAGCAATATGCAGACCAGCGAAGCCAGCCGGAGCTATGCCATTGCCCAGGCTATCATCGAGGCCACCGAGGGCGTGAATTTCGGCGGCGTGGGCGGCATCGTGACCCGCCAGATGACCAAATTCGACGACGAGCGCACCAACACCGGGTACAAGATCTATCAGGATCTGGACTGGAGCGGAGACGCCCCGAATCCGAGTTTTGAGTTTTGAGAGGCAAGCACTCAGACCCAGAGGGACGCCGAGCAATGCTCGGCGCTACGGGGAACCTTCCCCACAAGGGGAAGGCTTTCAAATGCTCTTGTAGTTTGCGAAAACGAACTACTTTGAACAGATAAGACGACGCAACAGGAGGAGATTTATGAACGTTGCGACGCAATATAGTGAAGAACTGCGGGCTTTCCGCCCCATTGCTTTTAAGGGCTTGGACTTTTATCCCCTGACGGTGAAGCATTTTGCCCTGTACCAAAATGCGAAACCGGCAATGGAGCTGATGCTCTCCACGCTCCCCATCCGCTATGTGCGGTACAGTTGGATTCAAGCGCTGCTTGCGCTGGATCTGGAGGCGCAGGAAAAGCAGAAAAAGACCGGGTTTTTCACAAGCATCCTTCTTTTGCTGGACTGTGCTCTGCACACCGATCTTTTGCACGATTCCAAAAGCCTGATCCCTGTTCAGGCCAAGGACGGCACGTTTGGTGCGCTGGTGGTGCGGCAGCCGGGGAAGGAAGCAACCGTGCTTGCGGAGAAGGATTTCTCCACAGTGCGGGAAATTCTGGCTGCTCAGAACGGCTACACCATTCCGGACGAGAACTGGAACCCTGAGTTGGTACGGGCGCAAGCCTATCTGCGGGACCGGGAAAGCGGTTCCGTTTCCGGCGGCTCCCTGGAGGACGCTGTATTCGCCCTGGCCGCCGCGACGGGACAAAGGGCCGGTGAGATTTGGGACTGGCCCATCCGGGAATTTACGCAGATGCAAAGCGCCGTTGACCGCCGTTTGCGGTTCCAACTGTACACGGCGGCAGAAATGAGCGGCCAAGTCAAATTTAAGCATGGCAATCCCTATCCGACATGGATCTGGGAGCAGAAGGGCGGGCTGCCCCGAGGCTTTACCAGCATCAAAGAGCTGGACGACGGAGCCGGAGGCACGCTCGCCATCCCGAAAAATTAAAGGAGTGACAAGACTATGTACACTTTCAAGCCCCAGGCCCTTTTTACCAAGGGCATCGTTTACGCCGAGTTCTTTGACGTAAACAACGGCAATCTTCTGGGTTTCTCCCCGTTTGTGACCGATTTCGGCCTGAACGGCACCATGAACGAGGGCGACATTGAGGGCGGTCTGGGCAACCAGCTCATCCTCTCCCTGCCCGACACTTCCCGCCTGGAAGTGACCGCCACCACCGCCGACAGCGCCCTCAACAACATGGCCCTGACCGTCGGTGCGCAGCTCGCGGGCAACGGCGTGATCGAGACCATGACCTCCGTTGTGGCGTCTGACGGCGCACTTACGCTGGAAAACAATGCCGTTGCTCCCTATGGCAGCGACACGGCCATCTGCTATGTGCTGACTTCCAGCGGCAGCGACAAGGCCGCCGTGGAAGCCGGAAGCGGAAAGGCGTATGAGGTAGACAACGGCCAGGTTGTGGACTTTACGCCGATCAACGGCAACAGCTATTGCGTGAAGTATTTCATCCGCAACAGCTCCGCCGATGAACTTACCATCCCGTCCCTGTTCCAGCCCGCCGTCGTCCGCGCTCACTTCGCCGTGAACGTGTACGCCCAGAGCGGCGGCGACGCCATGACCGGCTCCCTGGTCAAGATCCGCCACTACTACTTCCCGCGCTACCAGTTCAACCAGGCGCTCCAGGTGACCGAGAGCCAGACCACTCCCGGCACCACCAACCTGGGCGGACGCTGCCTGACCTATCAGCAGGCGCTGGATGCTGGCGTGGTGTGCAGCGACAATAACTTTGTCTATGGCTTCATCGTGGACGAGATCGTAGGCAACGACACCAGCACCGCCAAGGTGGAGGGCATCTACTTCATCGGCGGCAACACGCTTTCTCTGACCCCCAATGAGACCGTGATCGTCCCCGTGAAGTATGCCGTCAACGGTGTGCTGACCGACATTTCGGACATGAGCAAGGTGACTTTCACCAGCAGCAACACCAGTGCCGGTAACTTTTCCAGCGCTCACAGCAACACCTTTACCGCCGGAGCCAGCGGGAACGGCACTATCACCGTCAGCGTAATCAACGGCATCACCGAGACTGAGTACAAAGACACCAGACCTTTCAGCGTTATCTCTGTTTGAGTACATTTCAGCCCCTCTCCGTAAAAGGGGAGGGGCTGATTGCGTAAATTTCTGCGTTGATGGGAGCGGCCAAGGGACGCCGCCATGAACACAGAAAGAGGCGAAAAGCATGAGTTTTTTGTCGCAATTCACGCTCTGGTACACAGAGCTGCAAGGAGCAGTCCAACAGGCGCTGTCCGGGCCACTAACGGACGGACTGAAACAGGAAGTTCGGAAGCAGGCCCAAGAGCGTGTTTATAACGCATACAGAGGCGGAGGCTATCGAAGGGGAAAAATCGGAGCGCCACAAAATCTTGCGGCAGACGTAAACGGATATGAGCTGCACATCCGAAACGTAACTGTTCAGCAGGGCGGCCCAGCCTATCAGACAGAGACAGGGTTTGTGGAAGAGGGTGCGCCGGAATTTCGTCAGCCTTTTCCGAGACCTTTCATGGACGAGGCTCTGGTGGAATATGCCTACGGGCAGGGGCCGGAGGACTTGGCGGACTATCTGCGGAGCCAAGGATTTAACGTAACGTGAGGTGTAGTTAATGGCAGAGAATATCGTACTTGGCGTACAGCTCAGTGGAGCAGAGGCGGCGCTGGCGCAGCTTACGCAGCTCGATCAGGTTCTCAATCATATCAAGGCGAACCGGAACGTAAAAATTACGGTAAACGCCCGGAGTCTCAATACGGCGGCCAGTAACGCGGAAAAGCTGAACACCAACCTGAATCAAGCCACCAGCTCTGCAAAGACGCTGGGAACGACGGGCACGCAAAACGTAAACCGGACGAGCCAGGCGATCAAGGGAGCCAGCAAAAACGCGGAAAGCTTCAACACCGGCATGGGCAACGTGGTTCTCACGATGGCGAAGTTCCGGCTGGCATCCTCCGCAATCAACCTTGTTGCATCCGGTTTTAAGGAAGCCTTTGCCGAAATGAAGCGGGTCGATTCCGAGATGGTGACGATCCGCAAGGTAACAGGCTTTACTGCCGACGAGATGGAGCGTTTGAGCAAAAACGCCTATTCTCTCGCTTCCAAGTACGGGCGGACAGCCAGCGAGGTCATGTCCGGCGAATCCGTTTTTGCCAGGGCAGGCTACACAGAACAGATCGAACAGCTTTCCGAGCTGAACCTTCTGCTTCAAAACGTGGGCGATCTCCAGGCAGACGACGCGGCGAAATTCCTGATTGCCACGGACGCGGCCTATAAGCTTGGCGGCAGCTACGATGATTTGATGGCCGTAGTTGACGGTCTGAACGAGATCACCAACAAGCACGCCACGGATATGCAGAAAATGACCGAGGGCATGACGGTTGCCGGTTCGGTTTTTGCGGAATCCGGGGAGAGCATTGAGACCTTTGCCGCTTTGCTTGGCACGGCAACGGCGAACACGCAGCGCAGCGGTTCGGAAATGGCCCGTGGCCTGCGCACGATTTTGATGAATCTGCGGCAGATCCGGGTGGCAATGGACGAAAACGGCGAGCCAATCTACGCAGAAAACATTGCCGCTGCGTCCAAAGCACTACAGAATTTTGCCGGTATTTCCACCATGTCCAACGGCCAGCTCCGAAAGGCTTCTGACGTGCTGGACGATTTGGCTTCCGTTTGGGGGACTCTCGGCGAAAACGAAAAAGCCGCCATTGCCGAAGCAGTAGCCGGTAAACGTCAGGCGAACGTCCTGATGGCCTTGATGGGAGACTGGCCGACCTATCAAAAAATGTTGGCCGACTACGCCAGCGGCGCAGGCTCGGCCATGAAGGAGAACGAGATCTATCTTGACTCCTGGGACGCCAAGACCAAGCAGATCAAAGCCTCCTGGACAGAGCTGGTATCGAATATTGCTGATACCGATGTTATAAAGGGCGGCCTGGACCTTGTTGCTTCCGGGCTGGATGGAATCAACTCTCTGTTCGACACCGCCGAGCAGCGGATAGAGAAACTGAAAGGTGAGGCTTCCGATGCGGAAAAGACGGCTCTTGAGGAACGAGCCAGCTATGAGCAGAACTTTGGAGCGGGGAGCCGCTACGATCAACTGCTTGGCAAAATCGGCAGTCTCACAGAAGCAGAAAAAATAGAACTCGGCGTTCTGGAATCCCAGCGTCAGGAACGGGAGCGTTTGCTTGAGCTTGCGGAAGAGGAAGCAAGATCGAGAGCAAACGCGGTTGCAAAGGAACAGGAAAAGCAACTGGGCGAGCGCAATGACACCGCCGCCAAAAACGGCAAAAACCTTGCCCAGCAGATTGGTCTTATCAATGACAGTTTTGCGCAGTTCAAGGACGTTGAAGCTTATGCGAACTCCCTTTCCCGGGTTGTCGCCGAGTACGGAGAATACTACAACGCTCTCCTGAAAACCAGAGACGCGGGGACGGACCTGACGGAGCAGGAGCAGGCTTTCATTGAGGGTTATGCGCTTATCGCAAAGGTGGTGGGCGAGGGCGGCGACGCGGTTGACGCTTACGGCAAAGTTACGGCAGCGGCGGCCAGAGCCAGCGGTTTAGAGGCGGAGCAAGCCGTAGAAACCGGAAATCAGGCCATCGACACGATCTCAGGCATCGGGGAAGCACTCGACGATCTCCCCAGCGCCAAAACCATTGAGATCAATGTAAGCGGCAACATCCTCTCCGGCACGCTGTCCGGGATCGCCCAGTCGATGGCGGCGGCCTTCCCCAAATTTGCCAGCGGCACACGCGGAGCACCCGGCGGTCCCGCACTGGTGAACGAACACGGCCCGGAAATGATCGCCGCAAACGGCATTGCCTACATTGCGGGCGGCGGCAAACCCACGGTTGCCATGCTGCCCAGGGGCGCGACCGTGCTGACGGCCAGCCAGACAAAAAGAGCGACGGGAGGACGTGGATTTGGTGCGATCCCGGCGTTTGACGGCGGAACCGGCTCGCTTACCACAGACATTTTCGGCGGGATCGAGAAGGGAATAAGAGGCAGTACAGGAAGCAAATACCGGGTGAGGTACTGCCCCGTGTGCGGGACAGCAAACCCGATGGGCGCTCCGCGCTGCGTTGCCTGTGGATATAGTTTCGTGACCGGAAAGATGCCCGGTGCTACCGGGAGCACGGCAAGCGGCTACACGGGCGGCGGTTCTTACACGGGCGGCGCTTCCGGCCCAACACCCCCGGACTTCAAGGCACTGGAAGCCGATCTCACAAAACTGCTGAAAAACCTGGACGCGCAGGCAGAACTGGCGGAGAACGAAGAAGACTACATCAAGGCCATGATGGTCTACGGGGACGCGCAGGCGGCTATCGCGGACCTTTTGGAGCAGTATCGGGCCAACGGCTACGCCGACGACAGCGACGAGGTTCTGCGCCTTGCCAACCTGGGCTATGACTATGCGGCAAAGCAGCTCGGCGGCTATGACAAGCTGCAAGAGAAACTGATCGACGCGCTGAACGCCCTGACAGACAGCACCGACAAGGCAAATGAACTGCAAGAGCGCCGTGAGGCCGTTGAAAAAGCCAGAGAGGCGCTTGCCAACGCGGAAAAGCAGAGAACGGTCCGCATTTTCAACCCCGTGACCGGACAGTGGGAATGGGTGGCAAACGCCGCAGACGTGACAAAGGCCCAGGAAAACCTGAAAAACGCGGAAGAGGCGCTGAAAAAGGAAGAATTCTCCCAGGCGGTGGACGCCATTAAGAACGCCAAACCGGGAGACCTTGGCAACATGGCCCTGTCCCCGGCGATTCTGGAGGCACTGTTCGGCGGGACACCGGAGCAGCAAAGCGCTTTTTTGAACGCACTGGGCGCGGCCACCGGCGGCGCGGACTATCTGGGGAGCGCAGAGGCAAAGACGGCGTGGAATCAGGGGACCAGCATCGGCACGCAGTACAATCTTGCCGGGATCACCCTGACGGAAACTCAGGCCAGCGGCATGACGATCAAAGAATTGATTGCCAAGCTCCAGGGCTTGAAGGTGATGTGAGAAAGGAGCATGGGAGATGCTGAATCAGCCCTCCAATATCAGCCCGGATGAGGTCAACGGCAGCGGAACCGTAGATTTGACGCAGGGCGTGACGATCTCCTGGCAGGTGAGCGGGGACAGCCCCCTCTATGCCTACCGAATCGTCTTTTTCCAGAACAACGCTGCCTCCACACAGGTTGCGGCGACTAACCGGGTCACGCTGGCAAACCCGTTCTGGGGCGTGAACTACAAGGGAGAGACCCAGTTTTACAGCGTGACGCTGGACGCGGCTTTCTTCTCCACTGCCGGGATGAGCAACGGGAACGAATACAAATACCTGATTACCCAGTGGTACGGCCCGGGAGCCAGCGACTATATCGCGCAGACCACGGCTTCTCTGATCGAATGCAGAGCGGCCCCGACACTTTCCATCAACAGTATCCCGAATCCGCTGGAAAGCAGAAGCTACGCCATCACGGCCTCCTACAGTCAGGCACAGGGAGACGCGGTGCAGTATGTGCGCTGGCAGATCGCCACGCAGGAAAACCAGAGCGAGCCGTTTCTGGACACGGGGCGGATCCGTGGGACGGGCGAGCTCCGGGTTGACTACGACGGGTTCTTTACCGACACCACCTATAGCGTGCGCCTGACCGTGGAGACCACGATGGGCGTGACCGTGAGCACCGGTTGGGTGGACTTCTCCGTTTCCTACGCGGTGAGCGCACCGCAGGGCCAGGTGCAGGCTTGCCAGCTCCCGGATGACTGCGCGGTGTATGTCCACTGGGATCAGATGGACGTGGCCGAGGGCTATTCCGTGTACCGCCGGGAGAGCGGGGAGAGCGTGCTGCGGAAAATTGCGGACGTGGACGCCACGACCGGCCAACTCCGGGACTACAGCGCCAGAAGCGGACACAGCTACAGCTATTACATTTTCCCAATCGGGACGCTGGCCTATCTGACAGAGCCGATGGTGAGCGAGGAAACCAGCGTACAATACTGGTTTTGGTCAATTCTGGAGACGACGGAGGAAGCAGACGGCGTTTTCCAGATGGTGCGAAGCCACCTGTTCCGCATGGGCGAAGGCGGCGTGAAGGAAGGAAACTTTTCCAACAACAACGTCCCCCAGCTCCTGAAAAACTTCACCCCATATCCCACCCGGCAGCCGGAGAGTGCAAACTACCTGACAGGCAGCGTAAGCGGCTACATTGGGACGGTGGACTGGAGACAGGGCGGCTACCGGGACACGGTGAAGCAGAGCGACAAGATCTTTGCCCTGTCCACCAGTACAAACACGCTTTTTCTGCTGGACCCGAAGGGGCACTTCCTTCGCATCCACACCAGCGAGGCAATCAGCATGAGCGTGCGGACCCGTTCTGCCGTGCTGCCGCAGACTATGACCATCGGGTGGGCAGAGCTTGGCAGTACAGACGGCGTTTCCGTGATCTCCGCACCGGGCGGACAGTATTACCCCACTGACACGGTGATCGCCACACGACTGACTGTGCAGCCCTCCACGGGCGCTCTGGTGTGGACTACGCCGGACAACTACCGCTACGGCTCCATGCTGAGTATGGACGCCAACGGGGCCTTGGTGCAGACGACGGACGGATCCTTTACGGCGGCGGAAATGGAGATGGACCAGGCAACCGGAATCGTGACAGCGACTACGACGGGCGGTGATGACTGATGGCGGTTGAGCGCTATCTTGACTATCTTGCGGCTCTTCGCGGAGAGTTTTCAAAGGTTGCGAAGCTTGACTTCCTGAATCCGGACGGGACGATTGCCTTCACTCTGGACAACGACCCGAAAAACAAACGGTCCGGCGCGTTTTTGCAGAGCGGAGAAATCACCTGCAACCTGAATAACGGCATGAGGCGGCAGGCCAGCATCACTCTGGCGAATCCAGATGGGGACTATGATTTTTCCGTCAATCGTATCTGGTACGGGATGCAGGTGCGGCTCTGGGAAGGGCTGATTCTCCCGGATGGGACGGAATACCTGATCCCGCAGGGCGTGTTTGAAATTGAGCAGCCCAACGAGCAGTTCCGGCCGGGAGCCAACACCGTGACCTACAGACTGGTGGACAAGTGGGCGCGGCTGGACGGCTCCCTGGGCGGCAATCTGGACGGGGCCTATTCGGTGCAGGCCGGGACAAACATCCTACAGGCAATCGCCTCTCTGCTCCGACTGGGACGCTATGACTACTACCCCGACAGTTCCAGGCCAATCGACCCTGTACCGCCCCTCCTGACGGACTACTACAACGGCAAGACGCAGACGCTCACGGACGGAACGATGGTCAATCTGGTGGACGCTCCCTATGATTTCGTGAGCGACGACAGCGGCAGTATTGCAGACGTTGTGCTGGGCCTTGCCGAAATGCTGGCCGCCTGGGTGGGCTATAACCAGACTGGCAGGCTTGTGGTAGACCCCAGCCAGGACGATATCGCGGACCAGACGAAGCCCGTTTTGTGGGACTTCTCCACCGACGAAAAGCAGCTTATCCATGTGGAATATGAGGTCCACAGCAGCGAGCTTTGCAATGACCTGATCGTGGTAGGGGACACCAGCGACACGGGCTATACCGCAAGGGCCAGAGCACAAAACCTGGACATTTCCTCTGACACCTGCATTTCCCGAATCGGGCTGAAAACCAAGCGGCTGCACGCGGAAAACTACTACTCGGACGATATCTGCGCGGCGCGGGCTGAGTGGGAGCTGAAACGCTCCGCCGTCCTGCCGAAAACCGTGAACATCGAGTGTACGCAGATGTTCCATATCGTGGAAAACGGGATCGTGACCATCCGCCGGGACGACAAGCCGGGAAGCCCGGTTGAGCGCCATGTGGTGCAGGGATTCACCCGGCCCATTGCGCAGGGCGGGACCATGATTATCAACGCAGTGTCCACTATGGATTACCCGGACATTACGATGGTGCAGGATCAGACAGGCGGGACCGGAGCAATCGCCGGAATCGCCATCGCCGGTGTGTCGATCGTAGGCACCGGCGCATAAAAAAAGAACGGAGGGCAAAAAATATGAAATTCCTCAATGGCGACCGCTGCCCCTGCTGCGGTCAGAAGATCCAGAACAAAAACAGAGAGTGGCTGCGGCTGTTCGGGCGGCTGTGTGAGGCCCTTGGGCTGGAACCGGAGCCTGACTTTGTGGACGAGCTGACGGAGGCTGAGTTTCCGCCCCCGGACGCCGGGATCAATCCCCCGGTGAAGCCGAAGATTTAAGGGGGTATCTTTATGCTCCAGGAAGCGGCGAACTTTGCGGAAGCTGTACGACCGCTGATTGAGAAAATCGTGGACGAGCGCTGCCGAAACGTACTGCGGGCAGAACGCTTTGACGTTGTGACCCCGGCGAACGGAAGCAAAATGGGCGTGCGCCAGCCCTACGGGAAGCGGGAGATTTTTCTGCCGTATACGCAGGCGGTGGCAAACGCCCAGGAAGGGGACGCCGTTCTTGTCCTCTGGCGCGGCACGCTGTCCAACGGAAAAGTGTGGACCTTCGGGGACGGGCCGGAATAAGGAGAAAGCATGACAGAACTAGAGATTTTCAATAAGTGTACAGCCCTCGGCATGACCAAGGCCGGGGCCGCAGGATGCACGGCAAATATCCTGAACGAAAGCAACGGGCGCTCCGACAACGTGGAAAACCGCTGCCCGCTTTCCGATGAGGAATACACCAGGGCGGTGGACAGCGGAAGCTATACGGACTTCACCGAGGACCGCTACGGCTACGGCATCTGCCAGTGGACGCTGCCATCCCGGAAAGCGGCATTGCTTCAATACGCGAAAGAGCATGGCGTGAGCATCAGCGACAGCGATATGCAGTTTCAGTTTCTCGCACGGGAAATGCGAAGCGGCTACGCTTACGTCTGGAACATCCTGACCCACACGCAAAGTCCCTACGAAGCGGGCTATGAGATGTGCAAGCGGTTCGAGAGGCCCCAGCACGTCGAGGAATCCTCCGTGGAGCGTGGGAACAAGGCGGTGGAAATCTATGAGCGGTGCAAAAACGCGGGGGTGAAAACCGTGAAATACGACAAGCAAAAGCTGATCGACTGGGGCTACTCCCAGATCGGCTACCATGAGAAGGCCAGCAACAGCCAGCTCGAGGACTTCACGGCGAACGCCGGAGACCAGAACTGGACCAAATACGCGGCCTATCTGGACTCGCTGGGAGACTTCTACAACGGCCCCAAAAACGGGCCCTACGGACTCTGGTGCGATATCTGGTATGACTACGGCATGGTCCATTGTTACGGCAGGGAGGCGGCACAGTATCTCCTTTGCCAGCCAGACAGAAGCGCCGGGGCCGGGTGCCGGTTCAGCGCGGAGTATTACCAGGCCAAGGGCAGGTTCTACAAATCCAACCCGGAGACCGGCGACCAGATCTTTTTCGGCACCGGCTGGGACAACGTGTATCACACTGGCATGGTTGTGAAAGTGGAGAACGGGAATGTGACCACCATTGAAGGCAATACCAGCGATATGGTGGCGGAACGCCAGTATCCCCTGAACAGCCCGAAAATCTTCGGCTACGGCAGACCCAGATGGGACGGAGAGGACGCCCCCGCCCCGGTCGTGACCAAGCTCTACAGCGTGCAGCTCCCCCTGCTGAAGGTGGGGAGCGTGGGCGGCTATGTGAAGACCGCCCAGACGCTGCTAATCGCACGTGGCTATTCCTGCGGCGGCAAGAAGCCTCTTTTCGGAGAGGAGAAAGCGGACGGGGAGTATGGACAGAAGACCAGGGACGCCGTTATTGCGCTTCAGAAAGCCAACGGGCTGCTTGCTGACGGAGAGCTGGGTGGGGACACCTGGACCGTGCTTCTGAAGGGATAAAAGGAGGAAAGTAATATGGCAAGCTATACTCTGGGCCAGGCGGCCTATGTAAACAAGGGAACCTACAGCGCAAGCGCCAGTTATGCGGCGCTGAATACGGTTTCCCACAACGGCGGAACCTGGGTTGCGCTCCAGAACGTGAGCGGCGTTGAACCGGGAACGGACAGCAGCAAGTGGCTCTGCATCACGCAGGGCATCCGGTCTCTGACCTTCGCACCCGGTGCGACGGGCTACATGACTGTTACACTGGTGCTGACGGACGGGACTTCGAGCACGGCCAATATCCCTGTAGGCGCAATCGGAGATGGCACTATCACCGTGGACAAGCTGGCGAGCAGTTTTGTCCTTCCGGCAGAAAATGGCGGGACCGGCAGGACAACCGGAGCGCAGGCCCCTATCCAGGTCTTTTCCGGGACGCTGACCGTGGCCGGATGGAATTCCAGCACCAAGAAACAGGATCTTGCGATCACCGGCATGACAGCCAACAGCCAGTTTATTGCCCAGCCAAACAACAAGGC
>JAEIGA010014462.1_pt1 | contig 12011 bp, 8 predicted proteins | sample 9270691 | NCBI WGS metagenome assembly JAEIGA01 (sample SAMN17057246, study PRJNA624740) | gut metagenome | biome: biome; isolation source: fecal sample | host: Bos grunniens | place: China: Xizang | collected 2019
AGTCGTTTCGACATCTTATTACCGTTCTTGTCGAGAACAAGACCATTTGAGATGATATTCTTGAATGCTACGCTGTCGAACAACATTGTAGCGATAGCGTGCAATGTGAAGAACCAACCACGAGTCTGGTCTACACCTTCGGCGATAAAGTCCGCAGGGAAGAGTTTGTCGAAATTCTCGGCATTCTCGAATGGATAGTGGCGCTGCGCGTAAGGCATAGCACCCGAATCGAACCAAACGTCGATCAAGTCGCTCTCACGACGCATAGGCTCGCCCTTCGACGATACGAGAATGATGCTGTCAACATATGGCTTGTGAAGGTCGAGATGGCCGGTCGAGTAGTTCTCTGCCGACATATCGCCAACCTTGAACGATGCATATGGGTTTTCGGTCATAAAGCCCGCCTCGATTGACTTCTCGATCTCGGCCATAAGCTCCTCAACCGAGCCGATGCACTTCATCTCCGAGTAGTCCTCGGTAGCCCAGATTGGGAGCGGAGTACCCCAGAAGCGCGAACGCGAGAGGTTCCAATCAACCAATCCCTCCAACCACTTGCCGAAGCGGCCCGAACCTGTATACTCAGGCTGCCACTTGATAGTGTTGTTCAACTCCATCATACGCTCGCGGAGTGCCGTTGTGCGGATAAACCACGAGTCGAGAGGGTAGTACAATACCGGCTTGTCGGTACGCCAGCAGTGTGGGTATGAGTGGGTATGTTTCTCAATCTTGAAGACCTTGCTCTCGCCTTTGAGCATTACGCAGATGTCGATGTCGAGCGTAGTGTCGCTATCGGCCAACGCAACATCGTAGGCATTCTTAACATAGCGGCCTGCCCACTCGTTGTAGAGTGCAACATCAACATACTTCTCTGTGAACTCCTTGTCCAAATCCTCCAAACGGAAGAAACGTCCCGAACGGTCAACCATTGGGCAATTCTTGCCGGCTGTGTCAACCATAAAGAGAGGTGCAATACCTGCTGCGCGAGCTACGCGGTCGTCATCGGCACCAAAGGTTGGTGCGATATGTACGATACCTGTACCGTCCGAAGTTGTTACGTAGTCGCCAACGATTACGCGGAACGCATCGCCCATAGGCTTAACCCAAGGGATAAGCTGCTCGTAGCTGATGCCCTCCAACTCCTTGCCCTTGAAGGTCTGCTCCTCAACCTCGAATGTGCCCTCCTGCTTCTTGCCGAAGTATGAGCCAACGAGCTCCTTCGCCATAATGATTGTCTGGCGAGCCTCGGTGTAAGGGTTCTGACACTTTACGCGAACGTACTCAATCGATGGGCCAACGCAGAGTGCGGTGTTCGATGGGAGTGTCCAAGGTGTTGTTGTCCAAGCGAGGAAGAAAAGCTCTCCCTCGGCACCTTCGAAGAGGTGCTCACTCTTCTCGTTGCGTACGATACGGAACTGAGCGGTGCAAGTGGTGTCCTTAACATCGCGGTAGCAACCAGGCTGGTTCAACTCGTGAGTCGAAAGACCTGTTCCTGCTGCCGGCGAATATGGCTGAATGGTGTAACCCTTGTAGAGCAAGCCCTTGTCGTAGAGTCGCTTCAAGAGATACCACAAAGTCTCGATATATTTGTTGTCGTATGTGATGTACGGGTCGTCGAGGTTTACCCAATAACCCATCTGGTGGGTAAGATCGCTCCAAACGTCGGTGTACTTCATCACATCCTCGCGACAACCACGGTAGTACTCCTCAACGGTAATCTTCTTGCCGATATCCTCTTTGGTGATGCCGAGAGTCTTCTCAACGCCCAACTCCACAGGCAAACCGTGGGTATCCCAACCCGCTTTGCGGTTTACGCGATAGCCCTGCTGAGTCTTGTAGCGACAGAATACATCCTTGATAGTACGCGCCATAACGTGATGAATACCAGGCATACCGTTCGCCGAAGGGGGGCCTTCGAAGAAGATAAATGCCGGTGCACCTTCGCGTGTTTCGATACTTTTTGCAAAAGTGTTTTTCTTGTCCCACTCCGCCAATACCTCATTGGCAAGAGCCGACAAATCGAGATTTTTATACTCCTTGAACTTCATACTTCAGTATGTTCTTATCTGTTAAAATTTTCAATTCGATGGTTACAATCGTGCAAAGATAAGGATTTTTATTGTAAAATAAACCTCTTAAACTCCTAAAATTTCGACAAAGCCTTACGCACGCGCTTTTCGTGGGTGAGGTAGAGTTGGTCGATTTTGTCGTTGTAGGCCACTATGTCTTGTGGGTAACGCTTCGGCATATCAATCTTAGGTAGCTTGATTTTTAGCACTTTACGCACTACATCTTTGTTCAGATAGTTCACTCCTTTGGAGATATTTGTATAGGCTTTCGCCTTGAATTCGCGCGAGAGCTCCTGCATAGCGCTACTGCTCACACATTTCGGAATTTTGTGCTTGGCTCTCACATAAACAGGCACCGCAATACTTGATGCGGGGTGACCATTCATCGCCAATAAGCGAGGGTTGTTGCCGTCGCAAATCAACACAAAAGCACCTACTGACGATGCTCGAGGCACGGTGTGGTTGGCACATTTGTAGCGCTCGTCCGATTTGAGCACATTGCCAAAACGAATGCTGTTGTACGAGCGCGAATAACGAATGAAATCCCAAGGCGAGAAGTCCCCCTTGTGGTTGCTCATCTCTCTCATTATCAGGTCGTAGCGACGCACTGTGGCGCCTTTGGTCTCCTTGATGCGAGCGTGCGAAAAGTTTGTTCTGACATCGAAACCCGCCTCGCCTCGCTCCGATACATCGTAGCGACGATAGTCCAAATCCCAAACCTCGAAATAGGCCACCGCACCCGTAGCGTCGGCAACACCGATATTCGACTTGGATTTGCGACCTCGTTTGGTCTTGCGAAGCAACTCTTCGAATTCGTCCACTGTGGCGCAGTTTGCCAAGCCATTCCACATTGTACCACCGCGCAAACGGCGACGCTTGCACGCCTTGTACTCCTCGACCGTAGCTGCGGGCATATTGCTTGTGGCTGTGCTGATAAAGCCGAGTCCGGCCTCGTTGATACCGGCGAAGATGTAGGTGCCTCCGTTCTCGATGTTCTTGGTTACGGCAGTATAGGCATAGTCGTAACCTTCAACATACTCTATGTGGGTGTTGTCGAATGCGTTGTCGCGATGCTTCCACAATATCGGCACACCTTCGCTTGAGCGCTGTGCAGAGACTATTGCCGATGTGCAGGCGAGAGATGCTCCGTGCAGTAGAGCAATCGATAGCAGAGTGAGTAGAATACGTTTCATAGCGAAGAGGGGTATCTGTTAAAACTTGGATAAGACCTTGCGAACACGCTTTTCGTGCTTCGCATACTGCTTGTCGAGCTTGGCATTGAAGGCCTCAATATCGGCTGGCATCTGCTGAGGCAAGATGATTTCGGGTTGCTTGATTTTGAGCACTTTACGTACTACATCCTTCTGAAGAATTCGATCCCCGCCCGCCTTGAGGTAGGCCTTCTTCTTAAACTCCTTCGATAGGAGGTACATAGCATTACCCTTCACGCACTCGGGAATGTTGCGCTCTGCCTGAACATAGATTGGCACAACAGTACCCGATACCGTATGGCCGATTGTAACCAACATTCGTGGGCACTTCGCATCGCATACTATGACGAATACTCCGGTTGTTGAGTAGCGAGGTACTGTATGGTTTGAGCAGACATACTCATCGTTGTTGGCGAGGATGTCGCCATAGGCGCAACTGTTAAACGAACGTGAGTAGTTGACAAATTGCTGAGGTGTAAATTTACCCTCGTAGGCCTGCATCTCCTTCATAATAACATCGTAGCGACGAGTGCTCACACCCCTCTTCTCCTCGATTCCCGAAAAAGAGAAGTTCGAACGCACATCAAATCCCTCCTTGCAGTCGGTAGCGTCGTAGCGACGATAGTACAAGTCGCCAATCTCGAAATATGCCACAGCACCCTGAGCATCGGCAACTGCGAAGTTGGTGCCGAACTTGTGCTTGCGCTTGGTGCTGCGAATAAACTCTTCGAACTCGTCAACGGTGGCGCAGTTGCGGAGTGCATAGTGCCACATCGAGTTCCAACCAACCTCCTTGCGAGGGCAAGCCTTCTGCTCCTCAATCGGTGAGGCTGGGAGATTTCGAGTTGCGGTGTTGATGATGCCGAAACCCGTCTCGTTGATACCCGCATAGGCGGCATTTGAGCCCACCTTGTTTGTTACGATGGCTGTATAGTTGTACTTTCCACCTGTGAAGTACTCCACACGCGTGTCACCCGATTTCGAGTCGCGATGTTTCCATAAAAGTGGCACGCCCTCGCTCGAACGCTGTGCAGTAATAATCGCTGAAGTACACGCCAACGACTCTACGGTTAGCGCAATCAGCAGAATCATAAGTAGGGATAGTCGTTTCATCTTCGTAGTTGTTTTTTTAACGAAATATTACTCCTCAGGTGCGAACATAGGGTCCCAAGCAGGCAACATTATAGGTTGCTGATTGAGCATATCGAGCACATCCTGCGGCACATACTTGCGCTCCACAACAAGGCGGAACATATACTCGTTGAACCACTCATCGGTCATAATAAGGTTGCCCTTGTAGCCCGACTTCAAGCCCCAGCTGTTCTCTACCATCCACTTGCGCGGTTTGCCTGTGTCGTCGAGGTCTACGGCAATGAGTGTCATTGCGTGCGACGAGCCGCTGGCGTAGGTCTGAATGCGCTCTCTCTTATTCATTGGGAACGAGGTGCGGAACAACGACTCGTGGTCGAAGTTTGCCAAGTCGAGCGTTCCTTTTTGGCGGTCGAAGAATTTACCTACATCGCACGAAAAGTACATTGCGGTATTATCCTTAATCGAGGCGATAGCCATCTCCTTGATGCGCTCGATTGGGAGGTTGATGTAGAGCCAATTCTCGCCATCGTAGACGTGGCGGTCGTACTCGATTTCGTACACCTTGCCATACTCGCGTGTAGGGTCGTTCATAATCATTATATAGTTGCCTTCGAGGTCTTCGCCTATAAACTTGTCGTAGAATGACTTAGGGGTATATTTCTCGGTCGAAACAACCTCGCCTTTGCGGTTGCGGTGAGTCCACTCGAACTCGGTTGGAGGAACACCCAGACACTCTACCAAAATGCGATAGATTTCGGTCAATTGCTCCACCTTCAACGAAGCGGCCGCCTTGTCGCTATTGACATTGCGTAGGGCGAGTCCGTACTCGCGAAGTTTAAGCGCAAGAATGGTGCGCATATGGCGCGTATTGTTGCTCTGATAGGTCTCAGGCATAACCTCTTTTGGCACAAGGCCATACTTCATCACCAAGTTCGATACGCCGGTGAATTGTCCACCGTCACCAATCGGATTTTTGAACAACCACTCAACCTTTCTGTCGTCGAAAGCGAGGTTGCGAGTGTCGATAATCGCCTGCAAGAAGAGATTCGACTTTTCGAGCAGATCGTAGAACGAACAGTAGTTCTGCGAGAACTCCATTGATGCAAGGTTGTGCTTCTCAATCATCTTGGCACGCAAGACATTCAGACCCGTAAAGAGCCAACAACGTCCCGACGACTTTTGGTCGGTGATGCCACGAGTCTTTACGCGGTGCGAGAAGTGGGTGTCGCACATTGCCAAGTTGTCGCCATTTATGGCCAATATGGCTATGGAACTGCTTGCGAGGGCATTTTTTACGGCCTTCTGTTCGGACGAGCCGGTATATCCGCTACGCAATTTCTCCAACATTGCAGCATCGATTCCGCCGCTATTTTGTGCTGTTGCGCCACACACTAAAAGTGTAGTAAAGAGGGTAAAAATAAGTTTTTTCATACTGTTCGACTTTTCCTAAAATTGTTAATCTCCTACAAATATAGTGGAATGAGATGAAAAAACAAAGTTTTTTTGATTTGGAAGGTGAATATATGCAGAAAATAAATACCTTTGTGCGCAGATATAGAAAAGCATATAGTTTATAAAGTATGAAAAAGATAATTTTAACCCTTATATGCGTGTCGGTTGCGCTTTGTGCAGTGTCGTGCTATGGAGATATCGATGTCGTAAAGCAACTCTCGCTGACTTGCAAAACGGCAGGATTTGCCGATGGCGCATCATCGACTAAGGCTGAGTGGGGTGCCAATGAGACGATTTATCTCTTCCGCGCAGAGGATTGGAGTGCGGCTCTGATGTCGCAGATTTCGGGCGAAGGTTCGGGTGTTGCAACATTTCAGGGCAATGCGTACGGAACTCGCAAAGGTTACTATGCGGTGCGACCATCGTCAGCTGCGGGCGCTATCCGAAATAGTGGAGATATCTCGATTGAGGTAGCTCCCCGGAATATCTTCTTTGCAGGGGATGACTCCTCCGTTGCCATTCCGCAGATTGGCACAGGTAATAGCAAAAATGGGTTGTCCTTCAAGAGTGTTTTCGGTGCGTTGAAGTTTAAGGTTGAGGGTATCGCCTCTATCGCAAAGGTGCAGGCTTTGGTGCCTAACCAGGAGCACGGCCTATATGGAACTTTCGACTATAATCTTCTTGCCGGTACTATTGCAGATGACAACGTTGTCTACAAAGTTGTTGAGGAGTATGCTCCGGCACTTGCTGTTCAAGGTAGCAAGGAGGTATATTTAGCTCTGCCGGCAGGTTCGTACCAGAGTGTAGATTTGCTCGTATTTGATGGCGCAACTAAACGAAAAATACTCTATTCGGCCGAGAATGTGAATGTTAGTCGCGGCGTGGCAACCGATGCGACAAACATTGTCGCTACCGAAGTGTCTGATGTTGTAGGTAGCTGGCATATAAAGAGTTATTGCGGTGCGGAGGCTACGGTGGATCTCTATATGGAGTTTACTGCCAATGGAACATTCGCGATTTTGCAGCGTACAGAGCTTTCGGGATACAAGAGATTCGTTGGAACATATTCGGTAGATGTTGTAAATTCGATTATATCGGGTAAGTATAGCGACGGCGAAAGCTGGGCTGATAGTTACAAGTATAGCCTTGACAACGAGGGCAATCTGCTCTTGCAGAGCGTGTCGAATAGCTCGGAGATTTCGGTTTACGAGGTGGCGGAGATGCCTGATGTGACTGCGGTAGGGGAGACTCGTTGTGAGGGTGTAGGTAGTGTGAAACCGTTGTAAAAAGGGGTGAGAAAGATGAAAAAGTTTGTATATATACTCTTAGGAGCATTCTTGTTGGTCGGATGTAGTGCCGACCTCGAAGATAAAACGATTTCGGAGGGAAATAGCGTCATCTCCGACAAGGTGCTGAATAGTTCGCAGGATTGCGTTAAAGGCTCTATTTTGGTGCGTTTTGGTGCAGCAGCAGAGAGCCGCTTGGCCGAGTGTGCAACCCGTAGTGGCGCAACTCGTACAGGTGTACAGGGTGTTGATAATGTGCTCGATAAAATTGAGGGATATGCCGTGGAGCCGATTTTTGTCGTTACCGAGAAGAATCGTCAGAAGGTCTACGAGCGAGGATTGCACCTCTGGTACGAGCTTAGCTTTGGCGAGGAGTACGACGTGGATGTTGTAGCGGCGGAGTTGGCCAAGGTGGCCGAGGTTGATCGTGTGCAGTTCTTGGCAAGGGTGCATCGTGTCGGCGAGCCAAAAACGATAGCAGCATCGCGCATCGAAAAATTGTCGGGCATAAACAAGGTTGTAAATGGAATCCCATTCAACGATGCATATCGCAAATATCAGTGGTCACTCAACAACTTGGGAGATGAGTCCGAGATTGGCGATGCCGGATATGTTTCAAACTTGCCTGATGTTGTTAAGGGGGCAGATATAAATGTTTTGCCGGCGTGGAAGTTGAGCAAGGGCGACCCTTCGATTGTTGTGGCTGTGGTTGACGAGGGAGTGATGTATTCGCACGAGGACTTGGCTGCAAATATGTGGAATAATAGTGGCGAGGTAGCTGACGACGGTGTCGACAACGATAAGAATGGTTATATTGATGATATCTGCGGATTCAACTTTGTGCGCCTCGACAACACCATCAAATGGGATAACCCAACCGACACAGGTCACGGAACACACGTGGCGGGCATCATCTCGGCGGTAAATAATAATGGCATCGGAATTTGCGGCATCGCAGGTGGTGACGGCAATCAGGGTGGTGTGAAGATTATGACCATTCAGATATTCTACGGTAATGGTGGTGCTACAACGAAGAATGTGGCTAAGGGTATACAGTATGCAGCCGACAATGGCGCTCATATCCTTCAAAACAGCTGGGGATATAAATCTTATTATGCGGATAAGACGAATCCTGCTAATGATAGATCATACAAATCCTATTTCAGATTGGAGGCCGAGGCATTGGACTATTTCGAGGCTAATGCAGGCGACGAAAATGGCCCTATCGATGGCGGTTTGTTGATCTTTGCAGCAGGAAACGATGGAGCGGCCCTACCGGGCTATCCTGCGGCCTACGAGCCTTGTGTGGCGGTAGCTGCGATGTCGCCATCTATGCGTCCGGCATACTATACGGATTACGGTACGGGCACAGATATTATCGCTCCGGGAGGAGAGTCGTTGTACTCCAATGGAGCAATACTCTCTACTGTTCCGGCGGCATTTGACGACCCATCTGTTCCGAACTACGGCTTGATGCAGGGAACGTCGCAGGCTTGTCCACACGTGTCGGGTGTTGCTGCGCTCGGACTGTCGTATGCGAAGAAGCTCGGCAAGAGATATACATCGAACGAATTCCGTTCGATGTTGCTCGCGGCAACCAACAATATCGACCCATATCTGACCGGTGCGATTAGAGTCGGAAATGAGGCGATCTACTACTCGAACTATGTGGGTAAGTTGGGTGCAGGATATGTGGATGCCTACAAACTCCTTTTGCAGATCGATGGTACTCCATACGTTGTTGTTCGAGCCGGCGAGGAGTCGGTGGTGAATCTCTCGAAATTCTTCGGTGAGGGTGTTCATAATGCCGAGTTGCAGAGGGTGGAGATCTCCGACGAAGATAGAGCGAACATCGGTTTGGGTGATTGCCTTTTCGATGCCGGCAAGTTGAAGATGACCTGCTCGAAGAGCGGTGTAGCTACGGTGTCGGTGACCATTTTGGTAGGTGGCGGCTCGCTCAATAATACGAACTATCCATTCCCTATCGAGGTTACCAAGCAGTTTGTTTTGATGTCGCGTGCGGCTGTTGCAACAAATGGCGGTTGGTTGTAGTGTGAAAAGAGTCAGAATATTAGATACGGGAGGGCGAAAAAACTTTTAAGTTTTTCGCTCTCTTTTGTTATATTTTCAGTTTGTTTTGCTATCTTTGTAGTGATATGAAGCAGGAAAAGTTGATATTTTTGACCAATGACGATAGCTATCGTAGCAAAGGCTTTGCTACCGCTATCGAAATTGCGCGACAGTTTGGTCGTGTTATAGCTATTGCTCCCGATGCACCGCAGAGCGGAATGAGCCAGGCAATTACAATCTATAACCCTCTCTATCTCCGCAAGGTGCGCGAGGAGGAGGGTGTTACGGTATATTCGCTGAACGGTACACCTGTCGATTGTGTGAAGATGGCATTTGACCACCTCTTCCGCGACGAGAAGGTCGACTTGGTGATTTCGGGTATAAATCACGGCTCGAATGCTGCGGTGAATGTCCTGTACTCAGGAACTATGGGTGCAGCTATCGAGGCTGCTTTCTACAATATTCCGAGCGTGGGCTTGTCGCTTACCGACCACGACCTTGATGCCGATTTTGAGGGCGCGTTCAAGTATGGAACGCAGATTGTGGAGTCAGTTCTGAATGATGAGGGACTGCCACGGCCTTTGTGCCTCAATGTAAATATTCCCGATATTCCGTGCGAAGAGATAAAGGGTGTGCGCCTGTCGCGTCAGACTCGCGGATATTGGCGCGAGGAGTTCTATAAACGCGTAGACCCTCACAATCGTGAATATTTCTGGCTTACGGGAGCCTTCTCGAATGCTGAGCCCGATGCGGAGGATACCGACGAGTGGGCATTGGCTAACGGATATGTCTCGGTTGTTCCGGTGCAGGTGGATCTTACGGCATATAGCCAGATGGAACAATTGAAGAAGATTTTCTAACAAAGATATCTTTCTGACGGATGTTGAGCGTTGGATTGAAAATAACAATGGGTGTGATTATGGCAGTGCAATTGCTCGCCATTGTCTATGCAGCGCACCTTATCCGTCGTACCAAGTATAGCATTATCTGGACCCTTTGTATTGCGGGTTTTGTTCTCTCGTTTGCCCAGCATCTGTTGATAATACTGCCACGCGATGGTGTAAACTACGAGTTGTTCATTCTTCTGGATGTTATAGTGTCGCTATGTGTAGTTTTGGCGGTGTTGTTCGCTCACAGACTTGTGACTTATATAGATAGACTCAACTATCAGAGGTCGATGTTCAGTAAGCGAATTCTCTCGGCGGTGTTGCGTACGGAGGAGAAGTCGCGCTCAGAATTTGCTAAGGAGCTGCACGATGGAATGGGGCCACTGCTCTCATCTGCCAAGATGTCGTTGTCGGCTATATCGGTGCAGAATATGAGCAAGGAGCAGCAGGAGATACTGCACAATACCCGATTTCTGATAGACGAGGCGATTCGCTCGGTGCGCGAGATATCGAGCAATATGTCACCGCAAATTCTCAACGACTTTGGATTGGCGCAAGGTGTGCAGAGCTTCCTCTCGCGTATACAATCATTGCATACAATAGATATAGTATTCGACACAAATCTTCGAGATGAACGCTTTGATAGCAATATCGAAGTTGTTCTCTACCGTGTGATATGTGAATTGATAAACAACTCGCTCAAACACTCTCAATGTACACTTGTCGAGGTGGCGCTGATGCAGCAAGGCTCCCACCTTAAATTGAGATACAGCGATAACGGATGCGGATTTGATCCCGACAAGACAATGCGAAGTGGTATGGGTTTGTCGAATATCACATCGCGTATCGACTCGTTGAGTGGTGAGCTGCACATCACAAGTGCCAACGGTAAGGGAATGAGTGCCGTTGCGAGTATCAATACGGCGTCTGATGAGTCGAATGTTTTGAAACAACGTAAACGAAGATGGAGAGAGAGAAGATTAAAATAGCAATAGTGGATGACCACACCCTTTTTCGCAATGGCTTGCGAGGATTGATTGACGGCGTAAACAACTGTCAGGTTGTTGCCGAAGCGAGCGACGGGGCGGAGTTTTTGGAGTCTGCCGAGGCGATGAGTGCCGATGTGGTATTTATGGATATTGCTATGCCTACATTGTCGGGTGATAAGGCTACGGCAATGGCATTGGAACGTAACCCCGACTTGAAGATTATATGCCTTTCGATGTTTGGCGACGAGAAGTACTATTCGCGTATGGTCGAGGCGGGAGCTAAGGGTTTCCTCTTGAAGGACTCCTCGATAGATGAGGTTTTTGCGGCGGTAGATGCAGTGATGAACAACGACGAGTATATCTGCCGCGAGGTGTTGACGGCTCTTTCGGGCGCAATGCGTCGCAACGATGAGGATGATACACTCTCCGAGCGCGAGATAGATGTGTTGATGGGCATATGTCGAGGTCTATCTACGCAGGAGATTGCCGACAAACTGTTTTTGTCGAAACGTACGGTCGATTCGCATCGTGCCAATATCCTCGAAAAGACGGGCTCGAAGAATACGGCAAGCCTTGTGGTCTATGCCATCAAAAACAACCTTGTAGAGGTATAAAATGCAGAATTTATAATTTAAAAATTATATACTACTTTAACAATAAATATTTACGACTATGAAGGTAGAAGAGATTATGTTGCACTTGGAGCAGAAGCATCCGGGTGAGAACGAGTACTTACAGGCAGTACGCGAGGTGTTGGAGTCGATCGAGGAGGTTTACAACCAGCACCCAGAGTTTGAGAAAGCAAAGATTGTTGAGCGCATTGTTGAGCCTGATCGCATCATCACATTCCGTGTAACTTGGGTTGATGATAATGGCGAGATTCAGACCAACCTTGGCTACCGTATCCAGTTCAACTCGGCTATCGGCCCATACAAGGGCGGTATCCGTTTCCACAAGG
>JAEIGA010014463.1_pt1 | contig 12011 bp, 13 predicted proteins | sample 9270691 | NCBI WGS metagenome assembly JAEIGA01 (sample SAMN17057246, study PRJNA624740) | gut metagenome | biome: biome; isolation source: fecal sample | host: Bos grunniens | place: China: Xizang | collected 2019
AACTCCAGTTACACTAGAAATTCCCAAAAAACCATTAATTTCCGACAAATAGCGTTTAGCTTCATTTTCAAAGCCTTCACGTCTTTCTACATATAAACGATACATAACCCAATTATAACAAAAATAGAATAAATTAACAATATTCAGGGGCATTCTCAGGGCGTTCCGGTAGCAAGCTACCGTCGGCTGTTCCACCCTTCCGCTACCGCTCCATCCCCCCATGCTACGCATGCCTTCGCAGCACGGCTGCTCGGAGACTCGCTCAAAATGCTCCACCGGAGCATTTTGTCGGCTTTTAGCCGTCGCTCCCTAGGTGGACGCCTTCGGCGGGGTTCCATAGCCTAACGCAAAAAATTGCCAAAGAGAATGATAAATCTGTCATTGCCGCACTTGATGCGGCAATCTTAAGAACAAAATCATTGTACCGTTCTAAAACAAACCACGTCATATAGCAAAATGACGTGGCAATCCAGTATATACATACCAAAATGCATTTTTTCAATTTGGTACGTAAAAACAAAAAAAAACGTGGCAATTATAAAAAATTACCACGCTTGTATTAAAAATAACTCTTAATTATTTTGCATTACCCGCCCTTCTAATTTGCCAAAAGCAAATTAGAAGACGTTAATAACTTCCTTACAGAGCCTAGCAAACTTTAGTTTGCTAGACGCACAACACGGAAACCATTACGGAGGTTCTCGGTGCTAGGGAAGTCGTCGAAACAGTCATAAACTGTACAGCTGTGGTAGAAGTCACCCCAAGAACCACCACGAAGAACGCGTCCATCATTATCATTAAAGGCAACATCCTTCTTGTCCCAACACCATTCCCTTACATTTCCACTCATATCATAAAGTCCATATCCATTTGGTGCTTTTGTTTTTACATCTCTTGTTCCTGTGTAATCTGTATTTGTTCTAGACCATGCAACATCGTCTGCTTTATCACTGCCTGCATATTCGTAGTTTTGTCCACCTCTAGCTAACCATTCCCATTCTGCTTCTGTTGGTAATCGGTAACCGTTTGCTTCAAAATCACATGTTGCTGCATCCCATGTTGTATAACTTGGATCCTTTTCATCAGAAGGAACTTTTCCCCAATCATCAGGATTTTTTGAACTATTTATTGTATAACATGGAGTAAGTTTTTCCTGCATAGAAAGTTTATTACAATATACAATTGCATCATACCATTTTACACAACTTACAGGGTTATTTAATGCAGCATCATCTTCTAATTCGTTTCCATCTTTATCGTATGCATGTGTCGGCCAACTTGGGTCACTTTTCATCAAGGGATTGTATTCACCTCTTGTTACTTCATGGTCACTTACTATTAAATCTGGTATTGTAAGACCACTTACAAGCACTTTTGATGATGGTGTCCAACTTTCTGTTCCTGTTATTGTTGTGCCTTTCACCAATACAAATCCTTCTGGTACAACTACCTCTTGAGTTCCGCCTCCAGGTTGTTCTCCAGAATTACCGCCAGGCTGTTCTCCAGAATTACCTCCGTTTGCACCACCTTGTTGAGCACCACCATTTCCAGAACCACTTGGTCCACTTGGGTTACTACAGCCAATTATTCCAAGAGCAATACTTGCTACAATTAAAACTGTAGCAAGCCATTTTACTTTTTTCATGATTTTTCCTCCTTATCTAAAAAATCATTATTTATTTTCAAGTTTGTTTTTTCAAACTTTGTTACAATTTTTTTTGCAACCTAACAAGTTACAAGCCAACGCAAAACGTTAAACCGCCCAAAACAAAAAAAAAGACGCCATAAATTTGCATTTTAAACAAACTTACAACGTCTTTTGTTTTTTTATAAAAATCTAAAAAAGATACAATTATTTTGATTGATTGATTGATTGATTGATTGATTGATTGATTGATTGATTGAGCATACGCGCTAAACTCTCTTTTGTCAAACGTTTTTTTTTATTATAACACAATTTGTTTTATTGTCAAATAGTGTACAAAGATTGTCGGGTCAAGCCCGACAATGACAGAAGAATAGCTAAAATCGTGGCAGTCCATTCACCCGTCATTGCCACACAGCCCCACCTGCCATTGCCGCACTTGATGCGGCAATCTTTTGACCATCGTCATTTCGAAAAGCACCAACGGACGACGTGGCAATCGTCGCACGCAAGCGTGCTTACCAAGTTTTGCTTCGCAAAACTTGCACAATTTTTCATTTATTCTTTGGATTGCTTCGCTCGCAATTGTAAATGTTAAATAATTAGTTGCCGAAAAAAAAGAAAAAGGGGGAAAAATATGGCAACAAGTAATAAAGATTTAATAAGTAAAACATTGTCAGAAAGAATGTTAGCAAGCGTAGAAGAATACGAATCAATAAAAAATAAGACAAGTACAAGATTTAAGACAGTAAAGGAATTTTGTGAATATCATAAATTTTCACACCAAAACTTTATGAAAATATATAATCGATATAAACAAAATCCAAAACCTGAATCGTTGATACCACAAAAAAGAGGACCAAAATATAAGACAAGAAGAACAGATTTAAGGATAGAAGAAAAAGTAGAAGAGTTGAGAAAATTAGGAAATAATCGATATGAAATAGCCCTAATGTTAGCAACTAAAGAAAATGTAAAAATAAGCCCGTCAACAGTATATAATATATGCAAAAGACGAGGATTAAATGTACTAACAGAATCACAAAGAGAAGAAAGACGAAAAATTATCACAGAGAAAGCAGGAGAATTAGCACATATAGACCTACATCAGCTTTCACAAGGCATAATAAAGGATGAACCAAACGTATCATTATATGTTTTAGGAATAATTGATGATTGTACAAGAACAGTATGGTTACAATTATTACGAACAAAGAAGAGTGTTGATGTAACATTTGCGTCATTAAAAGCACTTGGAATGTTAAATCTAAGATATAAAATCGAATACAATGCTCTGATAAGTGATAATGGAGCGGAGTTTGGATCTGGAAAAAATGCAAAAAACAAAGATACAAATCCGTTTGAGGTAATGCTTAAAGAACTTCAAATTGAGCATAGATATACTAAAGTATATCATCCACAAACAAACGGAAAGATTGAACGTTTTTGGAGAACATTGGAAGAAGAATTATTAGAAGGTTCGAGTTTCGATTCTTTTGATAATTTAAAAGATGAACTACAAGGTTATTCACTTTATTACAATGAATACAGACCTCATAGTTCTTTGGATGGCATTACGCCTTTTCAAGCTTTAGATGTCTCATGTAACTAATTACTTGACATCTACAGCAATGACATGCAAAATACCAACATGATTTTCTTCATTCCTCTTCTCCACTTTAAAAAAAATCCACTTTCACATATAATAATTTCATGCTTCAAGACTTTTATAAAAAATCATTAGTAATGGCACAAATTGCATACACAACAAACGAACCTCTTGCACAAAAATCAACATTCAAAGTTGGCTCTTCTGCTCCACTTTTTGTAAAACCCTACACCACAGAACAATTCCGTTCTGCCATAGGCGGCGCAACTGCTGCAGAATTACCATTTTTTGTTTTAGGCGGCGGTTCAAACGTAGTTTTTCCAGATTCACCATTAGAAGCAGTTGTAATTTCAACCCAAAATCTTTCCCAAATCACAGTAATAGACAAAGACGACATAGAAGATAACACTCTTTCAGAAGATACCGTTTTAGTAAATTGCCAATGCGGAACACCAATGCAAGCCTTTGTAAACTTTTGCACAAATCACAATCTTTCTGGTGCACAAGAATTTGCAGGCCTTCCAGGAACAATTGGTGGAGCAGTTTACATGAACGCCCGTTGTTTTGACAAATCAATTAGCGACATTTTATATCAAACAGAACAAATAGAATTAATTTCAAAAATCAAATCAGAAATTACAACAAAGCCATTTAACAAATCTGAATGGGATTACAAAAAATCACCTTTCCAACCAGAAACAACACAAACAAATGAAGAAACAGAAATACCAGAATATAAATTTTCAGAACACAAAAAATTTGTAGCATCAGCAACATTCAAACTAACAAGAAAATCACCAGAAGAAAAATCACAAATCCAAGAAGAATGCAAAAAATACATAAATGAACGAAAAAACAAAGGCCATTTTAACTTTCCAAGTGCAGGCTCAGTTTTCAAAAACAACCACGCTTTTGGTGCCCCTTCTGGAAAAATCATTCAAGATGCAGAACTGTTAGGATACACAATTGGAGGAGCACAAGTTGCCCCATTCCACGGAAACATAATCATAAACAAAGAAAACGCAACTGCTACACAAATAAAAGAATTAGTTCAATATGTACAAAAAACAGTAAAAGAAAAATTCGGATTTTCCCTAGAACCAGAAATTATCTTTTTATAACTGCCTTTTTGCAAATTGACAAATATACAATGTAAATTTATACTATATTGATAGCATTTCATAGGGGTAAAGTTTTGTTACAATTACAAATCACAAAATTTAATAAAGGCACTTACATTGCTGTAGAAGGCAAATCAGAATTTGACCATTTCTACATCATTCAACAAGGAACTGTTCAATGTACAAAAACAACAAGTTCCGGACTTGCCCCTGTACAATTTGGCCCAGGAGATTTCGTTAGTGTTGTTTCTTGTATGTCAGGAAAACCACAAATAGAAACCGCAATTGCTGTAACAGACGTTGTTGCAATTTCCGTTAAAAAAGATCAATACCCTGCGCTAATTGTAAATAATACACCTGTTGCTTTAAAAATAATCAAAACATTCGCAAACAGAATGCGCATAATGAACGAAATGCTTACAAAAGCAGCTTTACATTCTGTTGTACAAAATTCCTACGAACAAATATTTCATAATGCACAATATTACGAAAAAAACAGAAAACTTAATATTGCAGCTTATGGTTACTATCAATATTTAAAAACAAAACCAACATCTCCAAATGCAGAAATTGCAAAACAAAAATTTATTGCATTAAAACCAAAAACAAATGCAGTTTATTTTGAACCAACAGAAGAAACAATTCGTTCTTATCCCAAAGATACAATGATATTTTCAGATTCACAACGCGGCGCAGATATGTTCATCATTCAACAAGGCCAGGTTGCAATTACAAAAATTGTAGATGGCAGAGAAATTACCCTTGCTTTGCTTGGAAAAGGCGATATGTTTGGTGAAATGGCTTTACTTGAAAACAAACCACGTTCTGCAAGTGCAATTGCCCATTCAGACTGTTCTCTTATGGTTGTAAACATTCACAACTTTAATCAAATGGTTTCTACACAACCACAAATGATTGCAAAACTTACTACAACACTTGCAGAAAGACTTTGGTCAATGTACCGCCAAATAGACAACGCTGCAATTTCAGACCCATTAAACAAAATGGTAGATATGCTTTCTTTGCACATAGAAAAATCAAAAGTTCGCATGGATGCAAAAGCACAATATCAATCAACACTCACACCCCAAGATTTGGCTACAATGTGTGGTCTTTCACAAGAACAACAATATAGAGCCATTTACGATTTCCAAACACTTCCAAACTTTAAACTAGTAAATGGCAAAATATTTGTAAAAGATTTATTTGAATTATCAAAACAATCAGCTTTCACAAGAAAACAAAGTCAAGAGATTCAAAAAGATATCCGATAATTATAATATGCAAAAACAAAAGCATATATTCTTTACAGTAATTTTTTTTCTCATTTTTGGCCAAACAGTATTTTCACAAAATACAAATGATTTACCAAATGGCTATGCAAACATTCAACTTGGAATGTCAGTAGAAGAAACAAAAGAACAATTATTAAAAAATTCTGATTTTGGTTATCACGGCGACAGAGACGTTTCTTTAGTCCCAGAAAAAAATCAGGTTTTAATAGAAACTGATGCAGACAAAGGTCTTGGATCAAACTTTTTAACCACTAGTTATTTTCAATTTCACAATGATCAATTGTACGTAATTACAATTAATCTAAACAAAGAAAAAATTGACCATTACAGCATTTTTACAACATTAAAAGAAAAATATGGAGAACCTTTATCAGTAACTCCAGAAAAATCCGTTTGGAAAAATGATTTTGTTACAATGACATTAGAAAAACCTTTAACTTTAAAATATATAAACAATCAAATATACGAAGAACTACAACAATATTCTACAGTGCAAAAATCTGCAGCAGAAATTACACAACAAATGTTTTTAGACACTTTGTAAGCTTCATAACATAGGTAAAAATATGAAAACAAAAATTACATTGCTATTATTAACAATATTAACAATTACTAGTTGTTTTGCAAAAAAACTTCCAACAAAAACAATAACAATTACAAAAAAAGATGGCTCACATATTACAGTAAACGCAGAAATTGCCATAAAACCAGAAGATCGCAATTTTGGATTTATGAAAAGAAAAAAAATTCCAGATGGAACAGGAATGCTTTTTGTTTTTGATTCAGATCAAATTCTCTCATTCTGGATGAAAGACACACCACACCCACTTTCAATTGCATACATAGACTCAAAAGGTGTAATAAAAGACATTTTTCCAATGACACCATACAGTCTTTCTTCAATTCAAAGCACAGTATCCGTACGCTATGCTTTAGAAGTGCCACAAGGTTGGTTTAAAAAGAACAACATCAAAGAAGGCGACAAAATTTCTTTAGATTTTCTAGATAAAAAATAAAATTACTCAGCTTCCAGTTTCATTAATTCGCTAGCAGCAATTTTATCATTTGGTTCAATTTCTAATACAGCAGCAAAGTACTTTCTTGCTTCGGCCTTATTTCCCATTGCCAAAGATAAATATCCCAAATTAGAAATTACCTTTGTACTTTCTGGTTCAATGGTCAAAGCTTTAATTAAACAATTTTTTGCTTCGGTAAAATTCTTTTCTTGAACATAACATAAAGAAAGTTCATTATATGTATCAGCATTTTCATCGCCACCATTTTTTAAAGCTTCTAAAAATGCTCCTTTAGCATCATCAAAACGATTTAATCTTCTTAATCCCCACCCCAACAAGAACCATGCATTCCAAACTTTTGGGTTATGTTGTAAGAATAATCTAATTTCATCCAAGCCTTTTTCTTCTTCGCCTCTAGAAATATAATCATAAGCAGCTCTAAAAGCTTCATCATCCATATTAGAAGCTTTAATTTTGTTTACAATTCCTTGAGCCCTTTCTTTTTTATAAATACCATCATCACCAAGTTCATCATCAGGAACATCACAAGTTAAAGCAATATAAGACTCAAAAGCATCCCTAGCTTCAATATATTTATGCTGTTTCATATAAAAGAATCCAACATTAAAATAAGAATCTGGAATAACAGGATCTGCATTCAAAGCTTGTTCATAATAATAATTTGCATCATTATCATATGCATCCGCATCTTCCAACAAACCGTTGTTTCTATAAGAATCAGCTCTTTGATCCAAAAACAAAGCCATATTCAACATAAGAGCAGAATCTTCAGGATCTAATCCCAACAAAGCCAAAAATATTTCTTCTGCCAAATCAAAGTCTTCATTTTTTGTCTTAAGGATAGCAGCTTCACATAATTCCTTTTTAATATTTGGTTTTACTTTTAGCAAAATAGAACGGTAATAATCTAAATGAGCATTATTTCTGTCATATGCCAAAACTGTTAAAATACCAGCTAAAATCTGTTCTGTAGAAATTTCAGAAGCATCAAACTCGCCCATCAAATCATCCATTTTTTTCTGAACAGGCAACTCAATAGAAGTATCAATTTTAAAAGCATCGTCAGATGCAACAAAATTTTCTGGAACTTTAATATAAAAAATAGAATCTAAAGAACTTGAGGAACTCATAATTTCACCTAAATAATTATTTTTGATTTGCAGATTCTTCTTCAGCAGAAGCTTGTCTAGCTTTATCGTTTAACATCTGTTTTTCAATTAATTGCTTAGAATAAGATGTCAAATATTTGTTTATTCTAAACTTATAAGACATTGGAATTTCTTCTTTATCAAATTCTAATAAAACAACACAAATATCCTGTCTATTTGGCAAAAATACTGCATTTTTTATAACACCTGTTAAAGAAATTTTTTCAGAACTATCAGAAAACATCAATCCTAATGTTGCCTTTTTATTAATTAAAAATTTTGGAACACCAACAAATAACAATTTGGCACCAATAAAAGAAATCTCTTTTAATATACATTTTCTAGGGACATTTTCTACAAAAATATAAGACTCTTCTTTTGGCAAGCCTAATTCTCTAATTGAATCTTTGGTAAGTGGAATGCCTTCTTCAGATTTCTTTTCAAAATTATCATTTACTTGAAGAAATTCACCCAAACGTTCAATCAAATCATCAGGAGGTCTTTGTGTAAAAACAAGTTTCACCATTGCCAAATCTGTGGATTGTTGAAAACTTTTAATTTCCTGAACTGTAGAACTAACAAAAAATTGAATTGGATTATTATCATTATCAACAAAACAGTATTTTAAACTTACAGGACAATTTTCCTTTTTATTAAATTCAGCATAAGCCCCGCTCCCTGTTCCAATTAAAATTGTAGCCATTTGCATTGAAGTAGAATTAATAATACAAGGCCATTGCCCACCATTACATTTTACATAAATCATGCGTGGGTTCATTCTGAGAGCACGTAAATTTGACTTATTTAAAACAACTTCTTTATCTCTAAAGAAATCGTAATAATTCGATATATGATGACTATTTAAAATACCCATACTTTTTCAATTCTACAATAATCTTAATATTCTAGCAAGGATTTTCAATTAAATATATGCACTTTTTTCTAAATACGTTCGGTCAAGGCACACTGCGTTCGAGGCCTTGACTCAGCAGTTTTTAGGATTTGTAATATACCCTAAATAAAAAAAAATCCGCCAGTTTTATAAACATGACGGATTGTATAAATTAACTAATACTTAAAATTAAGCATTAGCTTCTTCTGCAGGAGCTTCTTCTGTAGCAGCTGGAGCTTCTTTTACAGCTTTTCTAGCTTCTACTCTAGCTTTATTTTTTAATGAAGCTTTACAGAACTTACAAATATTTGTCTGTTGACCATTAACTTCTTGTTCATAAAGAACTTTAATATCTGTTTTTCCACAAATACCACATGTACCACGTCCATGGTTTGCCAATGATCTAATACCAGATCCACGATGGTTTTTTGACATATTCGACTCCTTATTAAATCAAAAACTATTCAGCTTTTGATTCTTCCTTCTTTCCAGAAGTCTTTTTTGAAGTTGTTTTCTTTGGTTTTGCTTCACCTTCTACAGCTTCTTTTGACTTTGTTGTTTTCTTTGTTGCAGCTTTAGCAGGTTTAGAATCTTTTTCTTCTTCTTTAGATTCTAACTTGTAATCAACTAATTCAAGAATAACAACATCTGCAGCGTCGCCTTGACGGAAACCAAGTTTAAGAACACGTGTATATCCACCGTTTCTTTCTTTCATACGTGGTCCGATTTCTGTAAACAATTTATTAAGAATTTTTTCATCTTGAATAAATTTTGCTACTTCACGTCTGTTATGAACGCTATCAACTTTAGCTCTAGTAATCAATTTTTCAGCAAATCTTCTTACTTCAAGAGCTTTAGCTTTAGTAGTAGTAATTCTCTCATATCTAAAAAGAGAAGTTACCATATTGCGTGTCATAGCACGACGATGTGCTGTTGTACGTGAAAGCGGATTAAATCCAATCTTATGATTCATCTGTTTCTTCCTTCTGCTTTTTTATTTTAGCAGCATTCTTCAGATGACTGTAATCTGTCATACCAAGTGTCAAATTCCACTCTACGAGCTTTTCTTTAATTTCAGCAAGACTTTTCTTTCCAAAATTACGGAATTTAGCAATGTCATCTTCAGTCTTTCTTGTTAATTCACCAATTGTTTTGATATTAGCATTTCTCAAACAATTAGAAGAACGAACAGATAGTTCAAGTTCTTGAACATCAGTGTTCAAAATATCATTAATATATTGATCACCTTCATCGTCTTCATCTGTACCAATAACATCTTTTTCATTGAAATTAATGAAAATAGCGAAATGTTCTTTTGCAATTTTTGCAGCTTCCGCTAATGCATTGGCAGGCGCAATAGTTCCATCTGTAAAGACTTCTAATTCTAATAAGTCATAATCATTTCTTTGACCAAATAAACAAGGCTTAATAGAATATCTAACTCTTGTAATTGGTGTAAAAATTGCGTCCATTGGTAAAGTACCAATGATATCAGTATCAATGCGTTTTTTATTTACTTCTGCAGGAACATATCCTCTACCCAATTCAACTTGAATTTCAATATCAAGGTGAGCACCTTCCATCATTGTAAAAACTACAAGGTCATTAGTTGTAACTTCAAGTTGTCCTTCTTTTGCAAAGTCTTGACTTTTTACAACACCAGGACCTTTAAATTCATACAAGAATGTAGCTTGTTCTGCTTCATCAGGTAAAACCAAACGCACTTTTTTGAGACTGTCAATAATTTCAAGTGTATCTTCAGAAACATTAGGAATGTTTTCGAATTCACTTGAAATTACACGTGATATACCATTTTCATCGTAAGTAGTAATACGTACAGATGTAATGGCATACCCTTGAATTGATGACAACAATACTCTTCTCAAAGTATTTCCTACTGTTGTACCAAAACCAGTTTCAAATGGATACGCAATAAATTTTTGGTAATTAGGATTTGAATCCTTTGGTTCAAATGTAATGCCTTTAGGTCTCTTAAAACCTTTAAGCAAATTTCTACGAGCCATCTGAACTCCTTATTTATTATTTAGAATAGAACTCAACTACGAGCTGTTCTTTAATATCAGCTAAATCAGAAATTTCTTCACGTCTTGGAATAGCGTTGAAAGTACCTTTTACAGCGTCAACATCAACAGAAATCCATGGCATTGTTCCTGATTTTGAAACTTCATTTAATGCATCTTGAATTACAGGAAGTCTTTTTGACTTTTCTTTAATTTCAATTACATCACCAACTTTAATTTCGTATACTGGAATGTTTACAGATTTTCCATTTACAAGTACGTGTCCATGGCTAATCAATTGACGAGCTTGACTTCTACTTACAGCAAAGTGCATTCTATAAACAACGTTGTCTAAACGTCTTTCCAATAATTGAAGGAAGTTTTCACCTGTTACACCAGATTTACGAGCAGCACGGTCAAATGTCAAACGGAATTGTTTTTCCAATAAACCATACATTCTTCTCAATTTCTGTTTTTCAGATAATTGCAATCCATATTCGCTCTGTTTTCCAGCACGAGTTTTTGGATCTTTTCCTGGAGCACCACGTTTTTTGTTAAGAGGACATTTGTCGCTCATACAGCGAGCACCTTTTAACATTAATTTTCTCTGTTCCGCTCTACACATGCGGCAAACAGGACCTGTATATCTAGCCATTTTCCTGAATCTCCTTACATGCGGCGTGTTTTACGAGGACGACAACCGTTATGTGGAATTGGTGTTACATCTGAAATAGATTTAACTTTTAATCCCATAGCGCCTAATGAACGGATAGCGTTTTCACGACCCATTCCTGGTCCTTTTACATATACATGAACTTCACGTAATCCATAACTAGCAGCTTTTTGCATAGCAGCTTCTGCTACTGATTGAGCAGCAAAAGGAGTTGACTTCTTAGCACCACGGAAACCAAGTCCGCCAGAAGAAGCCCATGCCAAAGCATTACCTTTTAAGTCTGTAATAGTTACGATAGTATTATTGAACGTTGCTTGAATGTAAACATTACCTTCGTAAACGCTCTTCTTTTCCTTTCGTTTCTTAATGGTAGCCACTTACTTAACCTCCGCCTTATGCTTTCTTCTTATTAGCAACAGTCTTCTTCTTACCCTTACGAGTACGAGCATTTGTACGAGTTCTTTGACCACGTACTGGAAGACCTCTTCTATGACGAAGACCACGATAACAACCAATATCCATAAGACGTTTTAAGTTAAGACCGATTTCTGAACGAAGACGACCTTCTAC
>JAEIGA010014464.1_pt1 | contig 12010 bp, 13 predicted proteins | sample 9270691 | NCBI WGS metagenome assembly JAEIGA01 (sample SAMN17057246, study PRJNA624740) | gut metagenome | biome: biome; isolation source: fecal sample | host: Bos grunniens | place: China: Xizang | collected 2019
ATAGCTGTACTGTCTGCTAGTAGTGTGTCTAGGTCTGTTGGTGTTATGCCACCGAACTCTGCCCACTTTTGGAAGTTGTCTGCTCTTAGCAAAAATACATTATAAGTCTTTGCACTTCTACTACTTTCAGAACTTGTAAGGACTGAAATATAGTACGAACCTGTTGAGTCAATGTCAGTCATGAATAGTTCTTTACCATCTGTTGTAGCAACATCAATACAAACTAATCTTCCGTCACCTAGTCTCAATTCTGTTTGGGTGTCTAAGCTCACATTGTCAGTGGTCTTAGTGCCAACTGTTTCACACACAAAACCTAGTTTCACATAGCCTGTGAAGTCTATTAGATTTTTAGTTCTAGCAACATTGATTGTTGCTGATGCTCCTACTGTAAGTATGTGGTCGCTATTCTTTGTGGCTTCTGTAATTGTCCAACCTGTTGAATATGTGGCATCATGTTTGCCCCAACCACCTGTTACCTCTTCACACTCGTTACCAAAGTCATAAGTCATACGATACCCTAACAACCCATTAGCTGTCGGTAGCATCATAATAAACTTAGCCCAATGCTCATTACCTACAACCTTGTTTAAGTATGGACTTTCTGCAAGTAAGCCTACTGCTGTTTCACTATTCAGAACACCTGCCATAAAATCTCCTGTGCAGTTATAAATCATATACTCTACTGCATCCTCATTGTTGAAGATTGCTGATAGGCTGTTAGTATCTGCAAGTAGGGTTTCTAGGCTTGTAGCTGATACACCTGCCTTTGTGCATAGGGTAGTTATATCGTCTGCTTTGGTTAGGAATAGGTTGTATGTGTAGCCACTTCTTGTAGTTTGTGCATCAGCTAATACCGAAATATACGCATTATCATTTATGTTACTTAAATCAAGTTCAGCCACACCCTTTTCCCCTGCCGACCATCTATAAGCGGTAGAATATCCATCACTTATTGTCTTGCTTGGTGTAACAAAAGTACACATAACATCATTGTTGTAGCTACCATTTGCGTAACCTTTGTGGAATAGTTTGCTATATGACTTTAAATCAATAGTGTTTGCAGTACCTAGTATCGACATAACATTACTTGCACCAACAACATAAAAATTGTCACTATTCTTAGTACCACTCTTTATTGTCATAGTTGAGTAGCTATATCCATCACTACTCCAACCACCACTCACATCTGAACACTCATCCCCACTATCGTATAGCATTGTGTAATTTATAATTTGCTCATAATCACTACCACCGCCACTACCACCGCCGTATACTTCCCAGCAGTCAGCGTTTGTTACTTCGTTGCCTAAATTGTTATCTATAATGCTTTTGTATATAACGCCGTCTAAAAAGCAAAGCTCGTTTAGTGCGTATATTTTGGTACTTGAATATTCAGAAATACCACCGCCGACCGCAGCACTTTCTTCTGATACGAAAAGCAAGCCGTCAACGCCTACACGCAAAATTTTATTTACATTTTCTTTGCCCTGATCTTTAAGCACGAAGCCTTCTGTATCAACCTTTAACTTTTCCCATATATAAGAGCCTTCTTCCACAGCAACGCATATATAAGTTTCTTTTGTGCTAGTGTCAAAATATCGACCACCTACTACCCCTTCTGTTTCTGTCGTAGGTTCAGCTTCGCCTTGTATAAATGCTTTGCTTAATCGCTCGTCTATTTCTGTTCCTTTGTATTTTGATAAATACGACATTTTTTACTCCTTCCTAGTAGTAGATAATTACGCAGCCGTTAGCACCTTTGCCGCCAGCAGAACCTAAACCACCAACGCCCTTTTCGCCATACCACGAATAGTTCATACCAGTAGTATCGCCTTCGTAGCTCGACTTTGCTTTTGCGACTTCGTAACCTGAACCGCCGCCGCCACCGCCGCCGCAGCCACCCTGACCGCCAGCACCAGCTATAATTGCGTTAGCCCCTGCAAGCGTAGCATTAGCACCGTCGCCACCTTTAGCTCTGTCGTTACCGTCACCCCCATTGACGCAAGCAGCCGCACCGCCACCGCCGCCGCCATAGTAAGTAAAGGTTTGGCTTGTGCTTGATCTTGTGCCTGTTGTACCTGCCGCACCGCCTGAATAAGTTATGCCTTCGTGGACTATATCGCCACCTTTAGCAGCCTTGCCACCGTCTGCACCGTTGTAAGCCCCTGTAAGCCCTATCGTGCCATAGTTGACACCCTCGAACATTTCAGTAAAGCCTATGCTTGAAATTGTGCCGCTATCTGAAGAATACTCACCGAAAGTAGTAGCTGTGCCTTCTTCGCCTTCGTAGCTTCCTGAACCAGTACATACGCCACCTATGCCACCTTCGCCTATTAAGACTTCAAATTCTTTGCCTTCGATAACCTCTACTGTGGTGATATAGATTTTTCCGCCTTTACCCCCTTTGCCAGCTTCGCCGCCTTTGCCGCCTTCACCGTAGCCAATTATTTCTTCACCGTCAGCACCCTTGCTGCCAGCAGAACCGCCTTGACCGCCACCGATAAGAACTAGCCTTATCTTTTCTACACCTCCAGGCACTTGCCATACGCCACCGTCAGTTATAACAGCTACATTGTTGTAAAAGTTCCCTGCGTTTGGTGGCTCATAGTCAGCCGCAACTTCTACCCTAGCTCTTAAAACATTAGATATGCTGCTGTCTAGGCTGGTTATTATGCCTTCTGTATCTTCGTTGTACGGATCGCTAAATGTAACCACATCACCGACTTTTTCATTTTGTACAGCTATATCCATAGTCACGCTTTTAGCCGAGCTGTAATAGTTTTTTAATCTTTCGGCTACATTTTCACTGTTGGCAATAGAAACAAGCGTAGCGTTTGAAATTGTTATCTTGTTTTCTATATTGGTGTCGCCTTCCGTTGGTGTTTCAGGTCTTGTTACCTGTCTTACAGTGTGCGTATATTTCTGCCCTACTAGCTGGCATTCAGCAGAAGGGCTTAAAACGGCATAATTTACGCCGCTTTCTATAATTTCTGTGCCTGTTGCTATAAGGTCGTGTGCTGGGCTGTCAAATAGGACTAGCCCACCCCTTACAACTACCCCTAAAGGCGTTGTTATGCTGTCTGCCGATATTTCGCCGTCATAAAGCGTAACTGTTTCATCATCAGCCCTTTGTATATAGGCGTGTTCTGACAGCGACACTTTAGAAGTGCTTTGTGGATATTCTATTGAGCCACCCCTAAATATTCTGCTATCAGGAATATCGCTTGCAGTGTCCTTTGTCAGCGTTGTTATAAACACATTCCCTTCAGCGTCTTTCTTCACGCTGGCACTCATAGCAAATAATAGTTGATGTAAGTTTTCTCTACGGCTTGCAATAGGAAGCCAGCCATATATAGGCTGCTTCGCCAGTACAGCGTCTAGCGTGTACTCTATTTCGCCGCCTATGATTTCTTCTAAAAGCTCTGCCATAGTCACGCCGAAATATATACCGCCGTAGTGCTGCGTCTTTTCTAATAGTCCTATTGCACTTATACAGTCAAACTGGTATTCTTTCTGTCCTACACGCTTGAATTTTTCCATATAGAACTTGCCGAAAAGCTCACCATTTCGCTTGTAGTAAACTGGATCGCCATACTTCCAGTCTTTATTAGTGTTTACAGAAAACTCTTTATAGTCTAGCGATACAAACTGTTCCCTGTCGGCTGTTATAAAGTCTGAAAAAGGGTTTAGGTCGCCTTCAACCGTCACGCTCATAGTGTCAAATTGCAGCTCGTCACCAGTCAAGCTTTCTACTGTGTAAACATCACCTCTGCAAATAGCTTCGTTTAAGTAGGTTTCGTCTAAAATTTTTATCGAGTTCATATCTTCCTACCTTTCTGTCAAAGTTATCTGCGTTGAGTTATACATTTCTACTTTTCCGTCTTTGAAATAAGCCGCTGGCACTTCTACTACGCTTGGAATAAAGGTAGAAGTCCTTTCTGCGTTAGTCCTTGTGTCGTAGAAAGTGACTAGCACATAATCAGCGATTAAATGCCCTAATAATTCAGCCATTTTTTCAGCCGTTATGCCTTCTGTTTTGATTTTTAAGACAGCTTTCCACGCCAGTACATCTACTGTCATACTGCCGTCTTTCATCATACCGCCGTTTCCACCTTCCCTTTTTTCGTAAGAAAGGGAATAGTCGAACTTTTTAAGGCAGTCTGAATAGTCAACGCCGTTTAATTTTAATAATGGTTGCATACTATAACCCCCTTCCTACGCATTTACTAAAGCAGTACCGTGCTGCTTTGTTAGTTCCTGTAACGGTTTGAAAACTGACTTGGCAATATTCTTGCCGTCAAGCTGCACATAAGTAGTCACAGGCTGACTGTTTGCCCCTTGCTGTAAAGTGGCATTTAAAATAGCGTTTAAAATAGCTGTCTGCTCTGAAACAACCTTTGCCACAGAACTTTCTACATAGCCCTGTAATACGCTAATAGGTGCTACGGCTTCAGCCCCAGCTTCACCGCCTACCATAGCGTTTCCTGTGGCTGCGTTCATACCGAATACAGTAGGCTTTGTCAATACGCCGCCCTTTGCATACCACTCTACGCCTAGCTTTGGTATTGAGCCTTCTAGTAAGTCGCTAACTTTCCACCCAGCAGGCTTAATAGTAAAGTGCGGTAGTTTTAGCTTTGGTATTTCCCACTCAAACTTAAATACATTTTTAAGTTTTGTTGCGATAGCTGAAATTGTGTTCCACGCACCGCTAAAGATTTTAACCATATTGCCGATAGTGTAAGTCACCATTGGCAGTACAACCTTTTCTAATACTTCGCCTATCGCTAGAAGCGAAGGTTTTAAAACCGTTTCCCACGCCTGCTGTAATGAAGGAATTAAAATGCCAGCCCATTCCTTGAAGGTGTCTGTTATGCCTGACTCTTGTAAGAAAGCTGATACTTTTTCATTCAACACAGCAAAGCCTTCTGAAAGAGCTTTTACCACTGGTACGGCTGCCTGTAGTAAAGGCGTGCCAATAGTAGCCATAAGCTGCGTCATACTTTCTTTTAGGTTGCCTATGACATTTTCCCAGCCGTCACTTTCTCTAGCAGCTTGCCCCATAGCACCTGAAAGCTCGTTTGCGTCCTTAACCATTTGTAGTAAGGTTAATTGCTTCTGACTTTCAGACAGTTCTATAAATGACTTGCCGTATAGTTTGTTGGCTGCTGCGTTTCTAGTTGTTTCGGTACAGGATAGCCCCAAAGCTGCGTCATTTTCAAAGTTGCCCTTTAAGAATGACTTTAAGCTTTCTGTGGTATCTTCTAGCGATCTGTCATAGTAAGCGGCACTGTCGGCAGCTACTTGCAGTGCTTCTTCCATTAGCCCTAAAGCTTCTGTGCTTTCCATACCTGTTGTCTTGGCAAAGGCATAAATCGAAGTACCAATGCCCTTTAATCTTGTTTCTAAAATGCCGCTAGAACTAGCAACATTTTTAATTGCCTTTGTCGCTGCGTCCTCTACGCCTGCAAAGGTCTGCTCAAATTGGCTATTAGTTGCCTTGACAGAAGCAGCCGTTTCAATGCAAGCTTTCCCAAACTCTGCAACCTTTTGAACTGCAAAGCCAGCAGCAACCGCCGCACCGATTTTCTTAAAAGCACCGCTCATTTTCCCTTCAGCTTCTTGTGCTTTGTCCGTTGCTTCGTCAATATTATCTTTCGCTTCGTCTGTATCTACGAATAATTTTCCTATCAGTCGGAATATTTCCATTAAAGAAAACACCCCCTTGCGTGTATATTTCTATCTTGTGTTACTTCGTTTGTTGCTTCTGTAAATGTCAGCCAGTCTTGCGTTCATTTCAGGTGCTAAATGACCTGCTAAAACGCCTGTATCAAGCTGTAATTTGTATGCAGTAGGGAAATATCCCTGCATAAATGAAATAAGCCTTGAAATCTCAAAATCAAGGCTCTCAATTAACTCTGTATTTTGTTGTCTAACCGCTTCAGCTACATAGCTTTGCAGCGTGCTTATAGGTGCTATTGCTTCTGCCCCAGCTTCGCCTACACCTTGCAAGCCGTAAGGCGTGCTAAATATAGCAGGCTTTTTAAAAACCGCCCCTTCAGCGTTCCATTTAACGCTAAAGCTTGGCAGCTTTCCCTTACCAGCTATACCGAAAGGTGCTTTGCCACCGCTGACCGAAATTTTAGGTATTTTCAAATTGCTAAAAATCTTACCAATATTGAAAGGGAAATAGCCCTTTATCTTATCAATTATTGACTTAACCTTGTCTTTCGCAGCTTCTAGCTTTTCTGCAATAGCGTCTTTTATATTGCCGAAAGCAGTTTGTACCTTCTTAACGCCAGCTTTCAGATCGTCAAACCTGTTAGCTATCCACTTGACCGCTGAAGAAGTCGCACTTTTAATTTTATCCCACATATTCAGCCAAAAATTTCTAAAGCCTTCGTTATTCTTCCACAGGTAAACAAAAGCCGCTACAAGCCCTATAATAAGGCTTACAATAAGCCCTATAAGGTTTGCCTTCATAACTACATTTAAAGCCTTCATAGCCACTGTAACGCCCTGTATCGCCTTTTTAGCTGCTGCCATTATTGCCGAAAACTTCATAATTAAAACAAAGGCTGCTATTGAGGTAGTAGCCCCTATAATAACCGCCGTCCAAGTCTTTACTGTGGTTTGATTTTCTTTTATCCACTTTCGCATATCCTTGACTTTATTTATAAGGCTTTCTACCTTTGGTATAGCTTTAGTTGCCATATCCGATATAGCGTTTTTTATAGCTGTTAGTATTGGCTCGCCTATTGCCCCAAGCTGTGCCAAAGCTTCTTTTAATCTACCATTGGCTTTTTCAGCTTCTATAAGCTCTTTATTGTTTTTCTTGTAGCTTTCTGCACTTTCGCCATACAACTTATTTAAGGTGCTTGTTATTAGCTTTTGGCGTTCCTGTTCTGTTGTGCAAGCGTCTAGCTTCTTTTGGAAGTCGTCCTCTGCCACGCCAGCCCAATTTAAAGCGTCTGTCAGTCCGCCTGTTAGCTGTCCTGTTTTAGCTGTTTCGTTAGCCGCTTCCGTTAAGCCTTCTATCGGTAAACTATCGCCAAAGGTTGCGAACACCCCAGTACAAATATTAGTCCAAGTGTTCATATCCTTTTCGTTGTCTACCAGTTTAGCTAAATGGTTTGCCGCTTCCACAGCTACATCACTGTCACCTAATACAGAATTAAGTGTTTCGTAGGTCTTTTTAGCCGTTTCGGCACTATGACCTGAAGTAGTAAAAGCCGTTTCCAGCTTTCCCATTGACACCCTGTATTCTCTAGTGCCTTCTATTGCCCCTATCCACGCCGTCGCCAAAGCACCGCCAGCAGCAGCAACGCCTTTGCCTATTGCTAAAGCTGACTGCCCTATTTTGCTAAAAGCACCGTCTAGGGTTGTTTCTGCGTCTTTTACTTCATTCTTTGTTTCGTTTATATCTTTGTTTGCTTGTTCGGTATCAATGGAAATCTTCCCAAATAGATTAAAGAGTTCCATTTTCACCCCTTTACAGCTTTAAGCTGTCTAATATATCAAACGAATTTTTTACCGTTGTTTCAATTTGTTTCATATCTACCGTTACTGGTTTCACTGGCTCGCACGCCTTTACAAACTCGTCAAAAGTCTTGTCATAAACTCTGTGCAAGTAGTATTCCCATTGCGTCTTTTCTTGGTTTTCTGTATTTCTAAAGTTAATAACTTCGTCAACATACTCCGCAAGTCTGCCGCAAGATAGCATTTGATCTAATAAGGCTAAAGGACTGCCATACCTTTGGTACAGCATATCCCAAAACCTTAAGTCACCTACTGAAACAATCTTGAAACAACCTTGAAAAAATCCTTGAAGCCGTCCTGCTGCACTACAATTACAACCAAGTCCGCAAAGTCAGCTAGTGAAAGGCTTTCAATGTCCTTAACCTCTAGCCCTGTTAAAGAAGCAAGCAGCTTAAATAGGTCGTTCTGACACTTTGAATAATTAGCAAGAATAATGCCTGCAATTTCAAAGCTTACTTCGATACCGCCCTTAACCTGTGCCGCTTCGTCAGTGCTTGTAAGTAGCTTCTGTCCTGTTTCTGACTGGAAGAAAGTCTTAATTTCCTTAATTCCAACCTTGCTTAAAATAGTTGTAACTGCTGCTAAATCTCTAGCTTCAAGCTTTCTCAAAGTCCATTCCATAGCCTAGTCCCCCTTATACTGCTTTTGCGATATAGATATGGTAAGGCAGCTTGTTTGTCTTACCTTCTGCTAGGTTTGCGTAGCACTCAAAAGTAGCTGGCAGTACAGCAGCTTCCTTGTTCTTGCCTTCAGCTTCTAGCCCTGTTGTGCATAGTGCATAATCAAACACTACTACAATAGGCGTGCCGTCAGTCATAAAACCAACATAGCCGAAGTTTTCAATGTAGTTATCGTCTGTAATGTGTTCGCTACTTTCGATTACATCAAATCTGCTATCTACTGAAGTGCCTTCCTGACCGATAGTAGTTGAAATTAGCCAGTCTTTTGTAAGCTCTACCATATTTGTTTCGATAGTAGCTGTTTCGCCTACCTTGTGGGCTAACCCCTTTGCCTTTACTGTTACGCCGTCTACTTCGATATTTGCTACTTCAGGAACGATAGACAGCTTTGTACCGCCGCTAGTAGCACCTAAAATAGTACCGTTCCACTTTGAGCTTTCAGCGTCATAAACAAGGCTCTTATAAAGTGTGCCAGCACCTAGCATAATGTTTTTTGGTGTATTCTGTGTCACGCCGCTTACGGCGAAATCAGTCCAACTCATTAGATCACCTTCCATTCTTTAACCGTTAAGTTAATTTGCATTTTCTTTAACTCTGCGTCGCCAGTAGGAATTACCAACGCCGCTGCATAAAAAATAGCCACCGCCGAACCGTCAGCAGTGACTATATTTCCTGATATTCTGTTAAAATACTTTTCTATTTTTTCTTTTGCCGTTTCTAACTCTAGCCACGACTGCCTAGTAAAGCCTGTCAGTATTACAGTAGCTTCTTTTAAGCCGTCCTCTGTTACGCTTTCTGTTTCTTGGTATTCGCCCACGAAGTACGGATATGCAGGCTTGCCTTTCCATTCCATAAAAGCGTAATTTAGCCCAAGTACAGCCATTCCGTCAGAAACAGCCTTTAATACATTTGTCATTTCAGCTTCCCCTTAAATATATCTTCTGCCCTTTTCTTCAGTTTCGGCTTTAGCTTTGTATAGGCATTGTTAAAAGCTCTTACAGGGTGTCGCCCTAGTGTATAGTGCCATTCGCCCTTTTGGTCTTTGTAGTGCCAACCGCCTTTTCTGCCGTTGCCTTCTAGGGCATATTCGCCTGTACCAAATTCAGACCATATAGCGTTTTCGCTTGGGCTTCCTATTGTGCTTTCTAGTCCGCTTTTTTCTACCTTGTAAGTCCACGAATTTTTAAGCTGCCCTGTGTCTACTGGCGTGTTTCGCTGCGTTTGGCTCACAAGTTCCCCTGAAGCTTCGTGTAGATATGCAAGAGCAGCTTCTTCAAGCTTCGCTTTAACCTTTATGCTGTAATCTTCAAACTTCACCGTCATTAGCTTCGCCCCCTGTGTACTTCAGGTAGATTTCAAGCTGCAAGTCTAGTTCCATAGGGTTATCTATAAGCATAATATCGTAAGTCTTACCCTTTACTACTAAACGGCTATTTTCGGCTTCTATAAGCTCATTTAAAGGCTTGTAGTCGCATATAAATATATGCGTGCTTTCTTGCATTTTGGCATTGGCAGTAGTGTACTTGCTATCGCCGCTTTCTAGGTCTAAAAAGCCTGTTAAAGTAAGTGCCGTTTCCCAAGTTTCCACCTGTTCGCCTATGCTGTTTGTAAAAGTTGTCCTTACCTGTAAATCAGCCTGAATATTACCACCTATCATAGCTAAAACCTTGCCTTTCTATACAGCTTCAGAAAGTCCATTAGTGCCTTTGGATAGCCTGCTACGGAATTTTCGTTTAGATCAACATAGCTTACAGAATGTCTTGAAATAGTTTCAGAAGCTATGCCTAGCTTGTCGCCGTTCTTTAAGTCCCATTCAAGCAGCTTTACTGCACCTAGTTTTACATCAATAGGGAAGCCGTCTTTGAAGTCGTTGTTTGTATATTTCTTAATAAGCAGTTCAAGGGCTGACAGTTTCGCTGCCAGCACCCCGTCTGCTAAATCGGTTTGAATATACTCTTTTAATTCTGTAACCGTCATTAACATAGGCTACCACCTACTTACTTCTTAAACTTCGCTAAAACTACCTTTGCTTCGTTAGTTAATGCTACACCGTAATACTTCGCAACAGTGATTTCGTGTGTCTGTGTTCTTGGCTTCCATTCTACATCAGTCTGCGTATCCTTCTTTAAGAAGATAGTCACTGCTGGAAGTTCATCTTCTGTGTATTCTGTGTCTGCTGAAGCTGGCTCTAGCTTAATGATAGGGCAAGTATAAACGCCGTCTGCTACCTTAATCTTCTTTGAAGGTACAATGTGTACGCCTGCGATCATACCAATTTCACCAGTCATTACAACATTGTTGTTATACTTGTCTGCTGAAATAAAGTCAGCGTCCTTTCTTAAAGTTGTTACCTGTTCAGGTGCGATAAACATAACCTTGTCAGTTAGTTCTTCTTCTTCAAATACGCCTACTGCGTCAACGATACCAGCGTACTTAATCTGTGTTGAGCCGTCACCGCTTACCTGTGCTGAAGTTAATACAGCTTCTAGTACATCTTCGTCAACCTTGCCAGCAATAGCCATAGCAAGCTGCTTTTCTGCCTGTCCGATAGGGTTGCCTAAACCGCTGTTTACGCTTTCTTCAGTTAAGCCGATAGACTTCATAGCCTTCTTAATTGTAAAAGTCTTTGTAGCAGCAGTCATAGTTGATAAGCCTACTTCTGCACCTTCAGCAACATCTTCTGCATTCCCTACAAAATTCCACGCAGGTACAGTTTTTGTGTCACCAGCCACGCCCTGTAAAGTTGTATCTACCTTTGCGTACTTTGTAATCTTTAATAAAGCTTCTGCCTTTGCGTCGATCATACTTCCCATTACTTCAGGAATAATTACATTTGATTTCATTGTAGTTGCCATAGTTTTCACCATTTACCTTTCTGTTAAGAGTTCATAGCCGCCATAAACGCTTCAGGGTTGTTGTTATAGATTTCCTGACGCTCGTTATACGGCTTCTTTAAGATTTCTTCTTTTGTTAAACCGTTGCTTGAATTTCCTTTAGGCAGCCCATTGTTTTCAACTAGCTTGTAACCGTCGTTACCTTCGCCAGTTTCAAACTGTTTAGGGAACTGTGTCTTTAAGCCTTCAAGGTAGCTGTCAAAGCCCTTGATAGCGTCGTTTTCGTCAAGTTCTAGCGTTTCGCCCTTTTCCTTCAGCTTTTCTTCTAGCTTGAAAGTCATATAGTCAATGTCGTTTACCTTTGCTTCTAAAAGAGCAACCTTAATAGCTGCCTTTAGCTTTGTGTCTGCTAACTGTTCCTGAAGCTGCTGCACCTGTCCTTCGTATGCAGTGATTTTTCCCTGCATTTCTTCGCTACCCTTTGTGCCTTTCTTCAGTTCTGCGATAAGGTCGTTAGCCTTTGTCAGTTCTTCGTCCTTACCAGTTAAAGAAGCCTGTAAATTGTCATATTTGCCCTTTGCCACATATTCGCCAGTAGCTAAATTAGCAAGCTTAACAAGACTTTCTTTGTTAGCTTCGTTGCCGTTGTGGGCGTTAATTTTTTCTTCAACCTGTTTGTACAGTTCTTCGCCTAAAATCTTTTCTAAAAATTGCATTGTGTTTTCCTTTCTTGGCTCTTGTTTTTATCTGTGGTATCTTCCACCGCCAGCACCTTTTAAATGACTTGTGCGTGTCATATTAAGGGCAAGTTTTAACGCCATTACCTTTTTTGGGGCATAAAAAAACCCACTTTGCCGTATTTAGCAAAATGGGTTAGTACCAAAGTTTTAAGATTTTAAGTAGGGCTTTCCAAGTTTGATTACCGCAGCAACCGTCTACGGCTAGCCCCTGTGCCTGCTG
>JAEIGA010014465.1_pt1 | contig 12009 bp, 15 predicted proteins | sample 9270691 | NCBI WGS metagenome assembly JAEIGA01 (sample SAMN17057246, study PRJNA624740) | gut metagenome | biome: biome; isolation source: fecal sample | host: Bos grunniens | place: China: Xizang | collected 2019
CAATTTTATTTTATGATAGCGCCCGATATACATAATTCTACTGCCGAAGAAAGACGCAATTACGTGCTTTCGCAATGGGAATGCCAAAACAATTGCGAAGCGTGTGGACGATGTAAAATATTGAAAGGCATCGATGCAGAAACCCTTTATGCCGACTATATTGAAGGCAAACGAAGTTATATAGAAATTACGTTAGAACATCGGCAGAAATACTAAAGGCACTTAAAAAATGCTAATGCACGATGGAGTTATAGGAGAAAATGACTATTTTTACTAACATCACAATTAAAACTTAAAAATATGGAAACAAAAGAAAAAGTATTAGCTACAATGAAAGCAGCTGGCGAAGCATTAAACGCAGGTAAAATTGCAGAACTTAGCGGACTAGACCGCAAAGAAGTAGATAAAGCAATGAAGCAACTAAAAGAAGAAGGCGCTATCGTCTCTCCAGTTCGTTGCAAATGGGCTCCAGCAGAGTAATACATAAGGAGTTGAATATTCAACTCCGTTCCCTTACTCCAATGCAAATTTTATTTGCACCCTGCTTTCTATTTTGATTTTCTCAAAACTAATGTCGGCAATTTCGCTTTCTGCCACGGCATCTTCCATAGCACCGTTTGATTTGCTCATCATAAGAGGGTAGGTGCGCACGTTAGTGAAATCATTTTCTGTAATATAAATTGCTTTGCCAAGAGGTTGATTGATAGCTTCGGTCAAGAGTTTTGCCTTTCTGTGAGCATCTTTCATAGCAATCACACGTGCCTCGTCTTTGTATTCTTCAATTCTTGTGCACTTAATTTGTGCAATATTAATTTCCGAAATACCCACTTCTTCAAGTGCTAAAAGAGCAGTGGTCGCCTCCTTGGCAGATGAGGTTTTAAGTCTGTAAGTTTTGCTCAGTTTTATCTCATCTTTTTTTATTTTATAATGGTTGATGTCGCTCGAAAGATCCACTACAGTAAGGTTCTTTTTTGTGTTGATGCCAATCTCTTTTAAACTCTTAATCATTTCTTTTTCAAGCTTTTCTAGAGTGGTTTTCTTTGAATAATCCTTTTCGTTTATCACAATGTTTAGGATAATTTCATCTGGTTCAACAAACATTTCTGCCTTTCCGCTTACATCAATACAAGGTCTGTTGTGAATGTCTTGTGCTTGCACTGTAAAAATACCCACCAGCGCAACAAATACTGTAAATAAAACTAATTTTCTTTTCATGATAATATTATTTAAAATCCTAAGTCTTTGACTACAGAACATAGAGTTAGGTTTAAATATTTATGTTTGTTTGTAGTAATAATTTATAGTGAAACTAAATTATAAGCTTCGCAAAATGGAATGCGCTCCGACTGTTGATAGTGGCTCTTCCATGCTGGTTCTTCGTGACTTATGGTTGATATAGCTTGTGAAGAGTAGTTCCCAAATTTGTTGCAGACTATATCAATAATTTTTATTTCTTCATCTGATAAAACATCGTTGTCTATGTGTGAGTTTGTGTGAAGAATTGTACCCTCATAATTGCCAATTTGTTGTAAAACTTGTTGAATGTCATCAAATTGACTATATACTTTATCCCATTTCTCAGGAACGGGACCAAAGTCTATGGCACGATATGTTAGTCCAGTCATTGCCATCCCTCTCTCACGATATGATAAGAAATCTACATAAAATAATAATTTATTCATTTTAGTGCACCAAACTTCCTTGCATCGTTCAAGTATTGCAATCATCACATTTTTAAGTTTGTCAAGTGAAATTGCTGCATAGCCATTCTCATAGCTTCGTGTGCTACAGAAAATACGATTTGTTTCATATTGTTGCATTTTATAAGAATCATTATTTTCAATGATTGATTTAATGCGTTGTGTCAGTTTTTTGTATTCTTTTTCTTCAAGTTCTTTTTGTGCGCTATCAATCATGTCCAACATTACTTTTGGATTCATAATTGAACGAATTAATCTGCCATTAGACACACTTGGCACTTCACCTTGCTCATATTTTCTATATTGATTTATGCCTATACCTAAAAGTAACGACATTTTTGCTGCGCTTAAGTCATACTTTTTACGAATACTTATAATCTCGTCTGTGTAAGGAATACCATATTTCGCTCTATATTGATTGGTAACTTGTATATATGAAGCGGTATCAGATTCGTCTGTAGTAAAACTCTCACCTGTATCTTCACATAACCATGCCATGTGCATATAATCGAACTTCTCCCCACGAAACTCCCAAGTGCGTTTCTCCCATACGCGACTCATTTCTTTTCCTGTAAATGGACTTTTCATAACATGTTCCCTTTCTATTTAAATTTATATGACAATGGATGTTCAGCTATATGAAATGATATACAAATAGTTTGACAATTATTACTGCCTAACATTATTTTAATATATACTTCTCTACCTTTTATATCTTTCCCGAATACCCACATTTCTCCTAATTTATTTAATTCGTCAATAATGGGACCTTCGATGTAATCTTCTACTTTTAAATTTTCAATAATCACTTTCCTGTATGATGGGACTATTTCTAATTCTTCTAATGTTTTTTGGTTCTTACCTCTGTCATCTCGGTATAGAATACCAAATATTCTCATCTTCGTATGAAATTGATTTAAAAAAGATTGGACTTGAGACTCTGAAATCATATTTGTTGGTTTTATTAGTTTTCTGTTTGCAAAGATATAACATTTTCTTTAAAAACCAATAAAAAAACAACAATAAAGTTGTGCGATATATTACAATAATTATAAAATACAACTAAAAGGTGTTGGTATGTTTCAAATGACTGACATTTGTTATTTGCCCTTGAAAACTTGTTGTTATCGCTAAATAAGGTTAAATTTGTAAGAATAAATATTTAAATATATGAAAACTTTTAAACCAAAATCGTGGATGCTGCCACAACCCTAGGCAAAATCATCGGTAACGCCTTCTCTGACGGCAAGAAACCGAAGTAAAATTCCCAATATATTGGTAAAAAGCGCGGTTATGGATATGAAATCGTGCTTTTTGTCTGGAAATCACAATATATTGGTAAAAAATGTTGTATTTATAGATTTTTCTTCATACATTTGCTAAAAATACCAATATGTTGGGAAAATGAAGAATATTGGAAAACAAATAAAGGAAAGAAGAAAGGCACTAAAAGTTACTCAACAAGAGTTGGCAGATTTGGCTGGTGTGAGTATCAACACAGTGGTTTCACTGGAGAGAGGTGTTGGCAACTCACGAGCAGAAACTCTTCTGTCTGTTTGTGATGTGCTTGGTTTACAATTGGTTACAAAGTTAAAAGATTGATAATATGAGACAATGCGAGGTATACTTACATGGAATAAAAGTAGGGTTGTTAACGGAAAGTGACAATAAGGATTTTACTTTTACATACGATAAGGCTTATTTGTTGAGCAATGGTTCTGAACCTGTAAGTCTAACTCTTCCATTGACTAATGAACCATACAAATCTGGATGTCTTTTCCCTGTTTTCGCAAATATGTTATCTGAGGGAGATAATAGGCAAGTGCAATCGCAATTGCTAAGAATTGATCCTGAAGATGATTTTGGATTTTTGTTGGCAACATGCCAATATGATACCATTGGTGCCATTACAATAAAACCAATTTAACTAATATAATTATGAAAGAATTATCCATCTGTCCTTCTACTTTAAAAATAGGTTTCAATACATATTGCCCACAAGCATTGAAAGAGTTATTCGATGGGCAAATAGTTTCTCATCTTTTTTCTATGTCAAGTCCTGATTCGAACACAACAGATGCAGATGAAGCTTTAAAAAGCATAGGACGCATTTCATTGTCTGGAGCGCAACCAAAATTTTCAGTTGTAGTAGAAAATGGTTTGTTGCGTTATGCAAATGAAGGTGAGCAAGGAACTTATATATTGAAGCCAAAACCAACAAGTTATCATATAATCAATAGAGATTATTGTGCGATAAACGAACATGTAACTATGCAGATTGCTAATCAAGTTTATGTGATAGAAACAGCCCAAAATGCTTTATGCTTTTTTGATGATGGTAGTCCTGCGTATATAACTCGTAGGTTTGATGTACATAAAAATGGGAAACACAAACAAGAAGATTTTGCTGCATTGTTAGGCTATACCAAAGATAATGCAGGAAGCAATTATAAATATGATAAGGCTAGTTACGAAGATTGTGCGGAAATAATTCATCGTTATGTAAAGGCGGCTCTAGTTGATATACGTCGTTTTTATAGGTTGATATTGTTCAATTTTATTACACTAAATGATGATGCCCATTTGAAAAATTTTTCTTTGATTGAACGCAATGGTGAATATAGATTGTCGCCTGCTTACGATCTTATAAATACTTCGTTGCAACTTAGAAATCCTAGGATTTTTGCCCTAGATAAAGGTTTGTTTAAAGAAGGAATGAAACTGAGTGATACTCGAACAATATGTCGTTCAGACTTTGTAGAATTTGGGAAACGAATAGGCCTTCAAGAAAGAGTTATTCAACAAGAACTAAAAAACTTTTCTACAGTACAACCTATGGTAAAAGAACTGTTAGAACGCTCTTTTCTTTCCGAAGAACTCAAAGAGCACTATTATCTTTCATACAAATATCGTTGCTTGATGTTAAGGTAATTCTCCTTAATTGATTAATTTTGTTATGTTGCTTCCGCGCAAATAGAAACGGATGAAGATCGCATATATTTCCTTTTATATATATACCTTCTAGAGAAGGATTTCAAAGTATTTCTGACGAGACTATTGGCGAGACTGATGACGAGATGGAACTTACACAACGTCAATTGGTTATATATAATAAAATTAAAGAAGATACATCGTTATCTGCAAAAGGTTTGGCGAGATTAATAGGCATTTCTCAACGTACGGTAGAGAGAGAAATTTCATACCTAAGGAATAATGGGTTTATAGATAAAGCAACTAGAAATAATAATAGTGATTGGGTTGTTTTAAAGTAAACATCTGCTTAATGATCCTATAAAAGTACAGTTAGTAACAACTTTCTGTACTTTTTTTATACCTGTAGCAGAAAATGATACAGGTTGGTGTGTATATTTGTAGCAGAGAGCATTAAGTAGATGAATTTAATTAAATGTAATTATTATGACTCACAAAGATAGATTCTTAAAACGAATAGCAGAGCAGATTGCTACGCAATTCTCTATGTTGCCAGATAATACAGAAGTAGATATTTTTATGGCTCTAGAATTAGTTTTTGGACCTAAATTTGAGATTTCTACGCAGTATGAATGGTTTATGGAGATAATGTATGTTTTTGGTGATAGATTGCACATGCGTGAAGATAATCTAAGATCTTACCAAAAAAGTTTAGAAGAATATCAACCAAAGACTTTACCATACTTATTAGATCCTTCATTTTTTGCAATGAAATATATTGGTCCCTTGCATACTTTTGTGTTAAGAAGGTATGATGCTCTTGAAGAACAATTACGTAAGTTGCCTTTTTTAATGAATGAACAAGATATATTGTATAGAGAATATACAGATGGGAATCAGTTTCTTAAAAGAGTATTTTATATTAAACAAGGAGAAACTTTAAAATTAAATGCGGACGATGAGAATTTATGGGTTAAGGTTCTTGGAGGGAATGGCGTTGTAAATAAAGGGGAATACGAAAAGATTATCACAAAGCGGTCTAAAAATGAAAAATTTAGATTTAAAAAATCAGTATTCAAACTTACACTTGAGGATGAAATATCTATGCGACGTTCGCGGAGTGAACAGTATATTGATCATTTAACATTCACAAGCTCCCAAGTAGAAGATTTTGTGATTTATGTTGCTTATTGTTGATAGAAATTCTTAAATTTGTGTAACCTAAATAAAACTATATGGAAAAAGACGCATTTGTATTCTTTTGGGGACATACCTCAAAAGATAATAAAATTACTAAGTCTTGTTTTAGTCAGTGGTATATGGCACCATTTGTTGTGAATGAGAAAAAATATATTTGTGCAGAACAATACATGATGGAGCAGAAAGCATTGCTTTTTAATAACTATGACATAGCATAAAAGATAATGGCAACAGAAATTCCTTCTGAACATAAATCTTTAGGGAGGGAAATAGTCGGTTTTAATGATGTAGAATGGGATAAATTCAAATACGAATTTGTTTTCAAAGCAAATCTTGCAAAATTTTCACAGAATATAGAACTAAAAGAATTCTTGTTGTATACAGGTAGTAAAATTCTTGTTGAAGCTAGTCCTTATGATCAAATATGGGGAATAGGATTGAGTGCGACAGATGAAAAAGCTACAAATCCTGCTCAATGGAGAGGACAAAACTTACTAGGTATGGCATTGATGCAAGTAAGAGCGTTATTAGCTGCAGAAGTGTAAAAAAGTAAGTGTTGAGTGGATGAACTTGATTTTGATAAAAATATGAAAGTTCAATATATAGTACCAAAACAATTAGAGCATATCAAAGTATCAGAAGAAATAATAAACAAGATACTGAATGATTGTGAACAACAAAGTATTAGAAATAGAGTTGTTCTATTGGGTATTTATAATGGGATGATATGTTTTTCGTGGGAGGGAGATGTTAAACTTAGATATGCTTATCCAGCAATAGTTACTGCAGTGTATAAGAATGGAGTAATAAAAACGCTCAATCCATTAGACTCAATGAAAATTATAAAAAAAGCAATTTCTAACGGGATTATGAGAATACGTGAATAAAAGTCATTGCTGGAAGTGTGTTGTTAATAAAGATTTGTGTTATGTTGATCACATTATGATAAAAAATACTATAGAAATGATAAATCAAGAAAAACTAAGCAAACTGATACAGTCTTATAAGTCTGAATTTAATAAGTATATAGATCAAGAGTTATACAAATGGAGAGCTGTAGCTCATTTTCAGAAATATTGGGATATAGATGCTCCAGATTTTAAAGAAATGCTTAATGCAGCTTTAAACTTTAAAGATGATAATCTTCTTGTTGGTCCTATGTATTTCCCTAAAGGAATGCTTAATAAATTTTGCGAAGTTGATGTGGATTTAGTTAAAAATATGTTTGTAAATCTTTTCGATGAAAATTTAGATTTAGCAGAACGAATAAATTCCTTTATTGCATCATCAGATGAATTAATAAATCGCTATAATCCAGAAAAAAAGCATTATCAAGATAATCATGCAATAAGTACATATCTTTGGTTGAAGTTTCCTGATAAATATTACATTTATAAATCTTCGTGCGTTACTTCATTAGTTGATAAATTGGGTTATGATTTTAAAAAGCAAAATAAACTTAAAGGTCAAAATGTAGTAAATGTTTATGCTATTTATAATCAGATAGCAGAAACTTTAAATGCAGATAAAGAACTACAAAAGATGCTTAAATCTTCATTAACTCAAGATTGTTACGCTGACCCTATGTCTAGAACATTAGCTGTTGATTTTGGTTATTATCTTCTAACGTATTACAAAGGAAATAATCCAATAGAAAGTAGTAATCCAAAAGTGTGGTTGTATGCTCCAGGTGAACAAGCTAGAATGTGGGATGAATGTGTAGAGATGAAAAGTATACGATTAGGTTGGGATGATATCAGTAACCTTTTAGATTTTGAAGATAAGAATGAGATTGTTAAAGCATTACAAGAGGTTTATAGTAAAGAGAATTCATCTTTTATGAATGATAGCCTAGCTTTGTGGCAATTTTCACGTGAAATGAATGAAGGTGATGTTGTGTATGTGAAAAAAGGAATTAATAAAATAATTGGACGAGGAATAGTCGAAGGTAATTATGTTTACGAAGAATCTTTGTCAACTTATCGCCATACAAGAAAAGTGTCCTGGACTCATATAGGTGAGTGGGATTGTTTAAGTGAACGCCTAAATATTAAAACCCTAACAGACATTACTAAATATCCTGATTTTGTAAATAAACTAAATGATTTGGTAACAGGTCGTCAAAATATAGAACAAAACACTGCTTTAGATTCTCGTAATGAATTATATAATAGTTTTTTGGAGAAATTTCCAATAGAATATTTAAAAAATATGCCATTGGAGGTGTATACAAACTTAAATAAACATGACGCTTTTTGTTATTGGTTAGAAAGTAAATTGCAAGAATTAGGTTCAATATGGGGTGGAACTGCTTATAAGTTTGGAATATATCGTTATGCTAAGAAACCAGATGACCTTTCTATAATAGTCGCAGATGAGGAGTATGCATGGTATAAAAAATATAATACACAAAATAGAGATGAAGCTTATAATATAGTTTTAAATACTATTATTAAAATAGCTGAAGCAGCTAATGAAGGTAGATTTGGAGATATAGATAATATAACTGAGTTAGGTGATGTAGTAAAATGGAAAATAGCATTCTTATATTCAAATAAAATTTTAATTCCTATTTATAAGCGTGAGATGTTAGAGGAGGTTGCAATGAAAATGGGTTATGAAAATCCGAAAAAAGCTAAGATCTCCGAGTTGCAATCTTTTCTTTATACAAAGAAAGGTGACAAAGACTTATTTGAATATTACGATTATTTGTTGACATTATGTTCAAAACAAAATGAATATTTACATGATACTTGGGATGATGCTATCATTCATGTTTTAGGGGATAATGTTGACCCGCTTAAGACAATAGATATTTATAACAAGATAGAAGAAAATAAATTTTATAAAACGACAGGAAAAACTCCCTTAAATACAGTTTCTGCCCAGTTAACACGTAATAGTAATTTATATTATGAAAGTTTGGGAGACGGCAACTATAAACTAAGTGATAAAGGAATGGCAAGGTATAATGAGATTCTTTTAGGAATGATAAATAATGAAGAAACAGAAAATACTAAGGATGTAATAAACGTGAATCCTTACTTAGACTCAGATTTTTTAAGTGAAGTGTATATAACATCAGATGAACTTCAGAAATTAAAATCACTACTTAAAAACAAACAAAATATCATTCTGCAAGGTGCTCCAGGTGTGGGTAAGACTTTTACTGCAGAAAGGTTGGCATATACCTTGATGCGAGTTAAAGATAAATCACGAGTAGAAATGGTGCAGTTTCATCAAAACTATTCGTACGAAGATTTTATTATGGGATATAAGCCAAATGAAGCTGGTGGTTTTGAACTAAAACAAGGAGTATTTTATAAATTTTGTAAGAAGGCAGCAAATTCACCAGAAAAAGATTTCTTTTTTATTATCGACGAGATTAATAGAGGAAATTTGAGCAAGATATTCGGTGAATTGTTGATGCTAATAGAAAATAGTTATCGTGGCAAAGAGATAAAATTGGCTTATACAGATGAATTATTTACCGTACCAAAAAACTTATACATTATTGGTATGATGAATACAGCCGACCGCTCGTTGGCTATGATTGATTATGCTCTTCGCCGTAGGTTTAGTTTCTATGAAATGCTTCCAGGTTTTGAATCTGAAGGTTTTAAGAACTATGTAACAAAATTGTCGAGCGAAAAACTAAAACAGGTGATAAAACAAATACAAGCTCTAAATGAGGTAATTAGAAAAGATGAATCACTAGGGCAAGGTTTTTGTATAGGTCATAGTTATTTCTGTAATCAAACTGAGTTTTCAGAAGAATGGTTGAATAACGTAATTGAATATGATATAGAACCAATGCTTAAGGAATATTGGTTTGATGAAGTTGAGAAGTACAATACCCAAATAAGTATCTTAAGAAACTTATTGAAATGATAATCAATAAGAACATACCTATAAAGAATATTTATTATATGCTCACTTATGCTTTCAAAGAGTTAAGGCATAATAATTATGAGTATATAGAGGGAGAGCATTTTGATAATATTTACGACCTTTTTGCAGAAATTCTTTCCAAGGGTATTTCGTATTTATTAAAGCAAGGTCTTCATAAACTATATATTTTAAAAGAAGATACAATTGCAACGTTAAAAGGTAAGTTAAATTTGTCTGGTACTATAAAGGAACGAATAAATCAGCGTGCACGTTTGGCTTGTGAGTATGACGATTTGACCGTAAATAATATTTACAATCAAATACTGAAGACTACGGTTGAAGTTCTTTTAAGTCAACCAGATGTAAAAAAGGGAAGAAGAGCAGAACTCAGAAAATTAATGTTGTTTTTTGTAGAAGTTGATGCAATAAAACCGTCGCAGATAAGGTGGAATATGTTGCGTTATGATAGAAATACTAGAACTTATCAGATGCTGCATAGTTTATGTTATTTCATTTTGCAAAATTTATTATTATCTACGGATAAAGGAGCAACAAAACTTCCTCAATTTTCTGATGAGCACATGAATTTGCTATTCCAACGTTTTGTATTAGAATATTACAAGAGACATCATCCAGAGTGTAAAGCAACGGCAAAACAAATTAAATGGAATATGAGTGATGATGTTGTGGATTCTTCAACGATGCTACCAATTATGCAATCTGATATTACGATGACTCTTGGGGAAAGAACGTTGATAATTGATACAAAATACTATAGCAAAACATTACAAGAGAATTTTGGAAAAAACACGATAAATTCATCTAATCTTTATCAAATTCATACATACGTGATGAATGAAGACAAAGGACACAAAGGTAATGTTGATGGTATGTTGTTGTATGCAATGACTACAGCGAATACTCAACCCAATTTTAAGTCTTCAACCAATGATGGTAATATTATAATGGTTAGAACTTTAGATTTGAGTCAAGAATTTGAGCAGATAAGAAGTAAGTTAGATTCCTTAATCGAATATAATAATTGAAGTAAAGGATAAGTTATGACAGAACTAGAGAAAATGACGGCAAATGTGCTGTACAATTGTGATGCGCCGGAGTATCAAGAGAGTTGGCGCCATGCGGCGTTGGCTTCGGCAAAATTTAATCAAACATCGCCTTTGGAGGATAGAGAGACGGCTGTGAAGGCGATGAAGGAGTTGATGCCCAATGCAAGTGAAGAGGCGCTGGTGATACCACCGTTTTATTGCGACCACGGTTGGCCTATACATTTGGCTGAGCGTGTGTTTATCAATAGAAATTGCGAGTTTCTTGATAGTGGTGGCATTTATATTGGCAAGCATACCATGTTGGGTCCTGGTTGTAAACTGTTTACGCCAAATCATCCTATCGATTATATACAGCGACGTGAGCCTGTAGAAACTGGTTATGCCATCCACATTGGTGAGGATTGTTGGCTAGGTGGAAATGTTACGGTTTGCCCTGGCGTAACCATTGGCAATAGAGTAATTGTGGCAGCAGGTAGTGTGGTAACCAAAGACATTCCCGACGATGTAATGGTAGCAGGCAATCCTGCAGTAATCAAGAAAAGATTGAAATAGAAAAGCAAAATGAAAACAATTTTATTTGTAAAAGCACTAGTGAAAATGCTGGCGGGGTTTGCGATGCTGGCAGTGATGTTGTTTGTGCCTGCGGGAACATGGCAGTTTTATCAAGCGTGGGTAATGTTGGGTGTACTTTTTGTGCCTATGGCAATGATGGGAGCGGTGATGCTTGTGAAGAATCCTGAACTGCTTAGCAAACGCCTAAATGCCAAAGAAAAGGAGCAAGAGCAGAAGTGGGTGGTGGCGTTGTCGGGGCTACTTTTTGTAGCAAATTTTGTGGTAGCAGGGCTTAATTTTAGATACGGTTGGTGTGTGCTATCTTGGTGGGTAGTGGGTGTGGCAAGTGTCGTATTTTTGTTTGCGTATGCCTTGTATGCTGAGGTGCTAAGAGAAAATGCCTATTTGTCGCGCACTATAGAAGTACAAGAAAATCAACAAGTTATAAGCACTGGACTATATGGCATCGTTCGTCATCCTATGTATGCGGCAACTCTTTTGTTGTTTTCTGTGATCCCACTTGTATTGGCTTCGCCATGGTCATTTCTCATTATGCTTCTTTACATTCCGATAATTCATATTAGAATAAAAAACGAAGAAAAAGTGTTGACCGAAGGTCTAAAAGGATATAAAGAATACAAGCAAAAGGTAAAATACAAGGTAATTCC
>JAEIGA010014466.1_pt1 | contig 12008 bp, 9 predicted proteins | sample 9270691 | NCBI WGS metagenome assembly JAEIGA01 (sample SAMN17057246, study PRJNA624740) | gut metagenome | biome: biome; isolation source: fecal sample | host: Bos grunniens | place: China: Xizang | collected 2019
ATTCATTACAAACGTCGGTAGTAATGGTAAACCCGGGAGGAACAGGTACGCCGATCAAGTTCATTTCGGCCAAGTTAGCACCTTTACCACCCAACAAGTTTCTCATGTCTGCTTTACCTTCGGCTTGTCCGTTACCAAAGGCATAAACGCGTTTTTTGTTGTCCATAGTAAATTTTTATATAATGAGTAATTAATTGTTTAGTCGATTAGTCGATTAGTCGATTAGTCGATTAGTCAACTTTTTAAGGAGTGCAAATTTAACAAAATACTGATACAAAAAAAAACGTTTGCCCCTATTTTTTAGACAAACGTTCAATTTATTTATGCACAAACTGTAATTGCTTTATTTGTAACGGTTTTGATACATTCTTTCGCCAAAAATTCCACTGCCTACACGTATCAAAGTAGCCCCTTCTTTAATGGCTATGGGATAGTCGTGCGTCATGCCCATCGAGATGTGTTTAAAATGTTCCGATGCAGCAAAATAATGCAGTTTAAAGTACACAAACAAACGGGTTATTTCGGCAAAATCTGCCCGTATTCTAGCCTCGTCATCGGTATTAGATGCCATACCCATTACACCATCGATTCTAATATTGCGAAGATTTACAAATTCTTCTGACGATAATATATCTTCGCACTCCTCTTTTGTTAGACCAGACTTGGTTTCTTCTTGTGCCACATGAAACTGTAACAAGCAGGGAATAATGCGGTTATTTTTAAGGGCTTGCTTGTTAATTTCTACCAACAAACGCAGCGAATCGACCGACTCAATGCACGCCACGTAAGGGGCAATGTATTTTACTTTATTGGTTTGCAAATGCCCAATAAAATGCCACTTTACATCGTCGGGCATGGCCATGGCTTTGGGTACCAATTCTTGCGCCTGACTCTCGCCAAACAGACGTAGACCAGCATCGTAGGCTTCTTGCAATGCCTCTATGGGATTAAATTTCGATACCGCCACCAACTGCACGTGCGCTGGCAACGAACTTTTAATGTCTTGTATGGCCGATGCTATACTCATTTTATCTAAAAACTATATCGTTTATTACGGTGGTGCCAACGGCATCGTTTAACAACTGCACCAAATGTTCGCGTTTCATTAGCAAGTTTCCACGCAAGGGCGCCGAACTAATGGACACGTACAACACCTTGTTTTTAATCTCTAAATGGGTGGTTTTGCGACGAATTACCTCGCCCATTTGCTCCTCCCATTTGAGCATCAAACGTGCCTCGTTTATCTTATCGGCAATGCCCAATGCTTCAAAATAAGCAGGCATTACTCCGGCTACTTTTTGGGGTTCGCTGCGTTTCATACAATGGCACCGTTTTGAATGGTAAAGAGTTTTTTCTCGCCTTCTACCCTATCTAAAAGGTAATCCAGGTGTTCGCGGTTGGTATCGGTAATAAAAATTTGGCCAAACTTATCGCTGGCTACCAATTTAACTATGCGTTCTACCCTTTCGGCATCCAATTTGTCAAAAATATCGTCCAACAGCAAAATAGGGAATTTTCCACACGCCCTGCGCATAAATTCAAACTGCGCCAACTTAAGCGCCACCAAAAAGCTTTTGGTTTGCCCTTGTGAGGCAATTCTTTTAAGCGGATATTCGCCCAAATAAAACGCCAATTCGTCTTTGTGAATGCCCACAGTGGTATACCCAATGGCTTCGTCTTTGTACCTACTTTGTGCTAGTTGTGGCAACAAATCGCCTTGTTGCAAGTGCGATTCGTACTGAATAGAAACTTGTTCCTTATCGCCCGCAATTTCGCTGTAAAACTGCGCAAAAATAGGAATAAATTGGGTTAAAAATTCGGCTCGTTTGGGGTAAATATAGCTGGCTTTTTGCGCCATCATACCCTCGCAAACGCTCAACAACTCGGGGTCGGTAGCATGCGCCCTGAGCAGGGTATTTCGTTGCAACAATGCTCTGTTGTAATCCAATAATTGGTGCAAATATTCTTTATCGTATTGCGAAATAATGCCATCAATGAGTTTTCGGCGCTCGCTGCTGCCCTCAATAATCAACTCCAAATCGTTGGGCGATACAATTACCAACGGCACCAAACCAATGTGGTCTGCCAAACGATCGTACTCTTTTTTGTTGCGTTTTACTACCTTTTTCTGCCCTCTTTGCAAGCTAACCGACACCCTATCTTGGGCGTTTTCGCTGCTAAATTGCGCATCGAGCAACAAGTAGGGTTCGTCGTGACGAATTACTTGCGTATCGGTATGACACGTTCTGCTTTTGCAAAAGGCCAAATAGTAGATGGCATCCAACAAGTTGGTTTTACCCATCCCGTTGTTGCCTATAAAGCAATTTACGCCCTTGCAAAATTGCGCCTCAATTTCTTTGAGGTTCTTATAGTTAGTTGCCGATAAGGTTTGTAAAAACATCGCTTTGTTCTGTTAATGCGTTAATTTTTACTGATTTCTCATTTAAATTCATACAAAAGTAATATTTTTTTGGTGAATCGACTAATCGACTAATCGGTGAATCGATTTTTTTTTTGCGATTAAACGTTGCGAAGCAACTAGCGACAAGCGACATTTTACTTTTGACATTTGACTTATATTTATTACCTTTGCACCTTATTATATAACATAACCAAAAATCATGAAAAAAGCCACATTTTTTGCAGTAGTATGTGCTCTTTTAGCATTCTCTGCTTGTACATCCAATAAAGAATTAACTATGCCCAATTTGCCAAAAGCACCATTAGAAGTTGTAAGCGGAACCGTTTATCGTACCAAATTGTACAATGCTAATTTTGGCGATAGCCTAACAGTAGATATCTGGACACCAGAGGGATACACTACTGACAAAACCTATCCTGTGTTGTACATGCACGATGGTCAAAACCTTTTTGACCCCAACAGCACTTGGAACAAACAAGCTTGGAACGTAGACGATGCCATTACCAAATTGGTGGCCGAAAACAAAATAGAAGCACCCATTGTAGTAGGTGTACACAGCATTGGCGAAAGCCGCATTGGCGATTTGATGCCTAAAAAAGTGCAACCACTTATTAAAGATTCTACTGTTTGGGAATACATGGATACCATGTGCCAAGGGAAATACCGTGGCGATGCCTACGTTGATTTCTTGGTAAACACCATTAAACCCTTTGTAGACAGTGTGTTTAGCACCAAACCAGAGGCCGAACATACCGTTGTAATGGGTTCTAGCATGGGTGGATTGATGTCGTTCTATGCACTTTGCGAAGCACCTCAGGTATTTAGCAAAGCGGGTTGTTTTTCTACCCACATCGGTAACGATCCTAACAACGGTGCTTTGGCATACGCTTTGATGGATTACCTAGAACAAGCGTTGCCACAAGATAATGCACATTACATTTACCTAGATTGTGGCGACCAAAACATTGACGCACCATACGCGCCCTTCTACCCTGCTTTGGTAGAAAAAATTGAACAATTAGGATACAAAGATCGCATGTTGCAAGGTTTCTATCCAGGTGCAGGTCACACCGAAACCGATTGGGCTGCCCGCGTTCACGTCGCACTAGAGTACTTTTTTTCACGTCGCTAGTCGCTAGTCGATAGTCGCTTGTCGCTTGTCACTAGTTGCTTCGCAACGTTAAATCGAATAACCGCAGAAAGTTTGTGCAAGCCGAGAGCAGAGTCAAACTTGTTTGAACTATGTCGAGGCGCCGTCAAACTTATTACATGATTTTAGGCATCGGTTCAGCACAACCCATGTAAACATGGTTTCTGCATTCACCTTGCGCTAAAATTCATGAGAGCGAAGTCCGAATAATCGTTTAATCGCAAAAAAAAATCGATTCGCCGATTAGTCGATTAGTCGATTAGTCAATTATTAGATAATAACATGGAATTTCAAATTCGACATAACAAAATAAGACAGGCTATGGCACAAGTGGGTGCCGATGCCTGCCTGCTAACCACCCCCGTAAATGTGTACTACACATGCGGACACATCATCATCGGTTATGTTTACCTACCCTTGCAAGGCGACCCCACCTTTATGGTGCGCCGCCCTAACAACCTTGTAGGCGACCATTTTCAAATGGTTCGAAAATTAGAAGAATTACCCGTCCTTTTGGCAGCAAAAGGACAATCGATGCCCAAAACCTTGCTAGTTGAAGGCGACGATATTTCGTATGCCGAATGGGTACGCATCGAAAATTGTACGGGAGCCAAACTGATAAACGGTTCCAAAATTATACGCTACGTAAAAAGCGTAAAAACCGCTTTTGAGCAAGAGCAATTGCGCCTATCTGGCAAAAAGCACACCGAAGTAATGGAAAAAGTACCTAGCCTATACCGTGCAGGCATGACCGACCACGAGTTTAGCGTAGAAGTAGAACGCCTTTTCCGTTTGCACGGTTGCTTAGGCTTGTTCCGCATTTATGGAAGCACCATGGAATCGCACATGGGTTCGGTTCTATCGGGCGATAACGCCGCTGCTCCATCGCCCTACGATTTTGCATTGGGCGGAGGCGGCATGCACAGCTCGTTGCCATTGGGCGCCAACGGAAGCGTTATAGAAGAAGGACAAACCGTTATGGTCGATATCAACGGCAACTTTACGGGTTACGTTACCGACCAAAGTAGAACCTATAGCGTAGGTAAATTACCACAATTGGCCTACGATGCGCACAACGTATCGATAGAAATTCAAGCAGCCATTGCCCAAGCAGGCGTACCCGGTACTACTTGCGAGCAAATGTGGCAACTATCGCTCGATATTGTAAAAAAATACCAACTAGAAGCCTACTACATGGGCATCAGCCAACAAGCCAAATTTGTAGGACACGGTATTGGTATGGAAATTAACGAATTGCCTGTGCTTTGCGGTCGCAATCCACAACCATTAGAAGTGGGCAATACCTTGGCACTGGAACCCAAATTTGTCATCCCTGGCGTAGGAGCTGTAGGTACCGAAAACAGTTACATTGTACAAGAAAACGGCATGGAGAAAATTACCTTTGCCCCCGAAGAAATTATCGACCTTACGGTCGACTGTCGCTAGTCGATTGTCGCTTGTCGATTAGTCAAAAACCATGAGCGCAGCGAATAAATAAATTATATATAAACCATAGATGAGCCAGGGAAATCATCGATTCACCGATTCACCGACTCACCGATTCACCAATTATTTATGGAATACAATTTTAAAAACATCGAACAAAAATGGCAAGTTTATTGGAAAGAGCATGCTATTTACAAGGTAGAAGCAGACGCATCGCGTCCTAAGTATTATGTTTTGGACATGTTCCCTTATCCATCGGGAGCTGGCTTGCACGTAGGTCACCCACTGGGTTACATTGCTTCTGATATTTACAGCCGTTACAAACGCCTTAAAGGTTTTAACGTGTTGCACCCCATGGGTTACGACGCCTATGGTTTGCCAGCCGAACAATACGCTATTCAAACGGGTCAACACCCCGAAATTACTACCCAAAAGAACATTGCTCGCTACCGCGAACAATTGGATAAAATTGGTTTTTGCTACGATTGGGACCGCGAAGTGCGTACTTGCGAACCCGGTTATTACAAGTGGACCCAATGGGCGTTTATCCAAATGTTCAACTCTTGGTACAACAAAGATGCCAACAAAGCCTGCCCTATTACCGATTTGGTAGCTATTTTTGAAAAAGAAGGTAACCAAAACGTAAACGCAGCTGCTGAAGCGCCTTTGTTTACTGCCCAAGAATGGAACAGTTGGAGCCTAAACGAACAGCAAAACATGTTGATGAACTACCGTATTGCCTACCTAGCCGACCTTAAAGTAAACTGGTGTCCTAAATTGGGTACCGTATTGGCTAACGACGAGGTAAGCGAAGGATTGTCTGTTCGCGGTGGTTACCCTGTAGAACAAAAAGTAATGCGCCAATGGAGTTTGCGTGTATCGGCCTATGCCCAACGATTGTTAGACGGCTTGGATAAATTAGACTGGACCGACTCGCTAAAAGAAACCCAACGCAATTGGATTGGTCGTAGCGAAGGCGCCGAAATGGACTTTGCCATTGCTGGCAGCGACCTTACCATGACCGTATTTACCACACGTGCCGATACTACCTTTGGTGTTACCTTTATGGTATTGGCTCCCGAAAGCCCTTACGTAGCACAAATTACTACCCCCGAACAAAAAGCAGAAGTAGATGCTTATCTTGATATGGTAAAACGCCGTACCGAACGTGAACGCATTGCCGACCGTCGTGTAACTGGTGTTTTCTCGGGTGCTTACGCGGTGAATCCATTCACTGGCGAAAACATTCCTGTATGGATTTCAGATTACGTATTGGCAGGCTACGGTACCGGTGCTATTATGGCCGTTCCCGCACACGACAGCCGCGACTATGCGTTTGCTAAACACTTTAACTTGCCTATCATTCCCGTTATTGAAGGTTGCGATGTAAGCCAAGAAAGCTTTGATGCCAAAGACGGTATTATGTGCAACTCTGGTTTCTTAAACGGCTTGCAAGTAAAAGAAGCCATCGCCACTGCTAAAAAATACATTGCCGAAAAAGGCATTGGTAAGGTAAAAGTAAATTACCGTTTGCGCGATGCTATTTTTAGCCGCCAACGTTACTGGGGCGAACCCTTCCCTATCTATTACAAAGACGGACAACCATACACCTTGAGCGAAGACCAATTGCCTTTGCAATTGCCCGAAATTAGCACCTACTTGCCTACCGAAACGGGCGAACCTCCATTGGGTCGTGCCGAAAACTGGCAAACTGCCGACGGTTATCCATTGGAATTGAACACCATGCCTGGTTTTGCAGGTTCGTCTGCTTACTACCTACGTTACATGGATCCTCATAACAACGATGCGTTGGTAAGTGCAGATGCCAACAACTATTGGCAAAACGTAGACCTTTACATTGGTGGTACCGAGCACGCTACCGGTCACCTAATTTATAGCCGTTTCTGGAACAAATTCTTGTTCGACTTGGGCATTATTTGCAAAGACGAACCATTCCAAAAACTGATTAACCAAGGTATGATTCAAGGTCGTTCTAACTTTGTATACCGTGTAATTGGTACCAATCAATTTGTATCGTACGGCTTAAAAGACCAATACGAAACCCAAGAAATTCACGTGGACGTAAACATTGTAAGCAACGATATTTTGGATACCGAACGCTTTAAAGCGTGGATGCCCGATTTTGGCAATGCCGAATTTATTTTAGAAGACGGCAAATACATTTGCGGTTGGGCGGTAGAAAAAATGTCTAAATCGATGTTTAACGTAGTTAACCCCGACGATATTGTAGAAAACTACGGCGCCGACACCCTACGTTTGTACGAGATGTTCCTTGGACCTTTGGAACAATCTAAACCTTGGGATACCAACGGTATTGACGGTGTTCACCGTTTCTTGAAACGTCTTTGGGGCTTGTTCTTTAGTGGCGATGACGTATGTGTTACCAACGACGAACCCACTGCCGAAGAACTAAAATCGCTACACAAAACCATTAAGAAAGTATCGAGCGACATTGAACAATTCTCTTTCAATACCTCGGTAGCTGCCTTTATGATTTGCGTAAACGAGCTAAACCAACTAAAATGCCACAAACGTGCTATTTTAGAGCCACTAACCATTTTGTTGGCACCTTTTGCACCTCACATTGCCGAAGAATTATTCCATGTACTAGGTGGCGAAGGTACCGTTTGCGATGCAACCTACCCTGTTCACAACGAAAGTTACTTGGTAGAAAACAGCGTAAAATATCCTATTTCGTTTAACGGCAAAGTGCGCTTTACCTTAGAACTAGCTGCTGGATTATCGCCCAAAGAAGTAGAAGAGATTGCACTTGCCAACGAACAAACCAAAAAATTTATGGATGGCAAAACCATTCGTAAAGTGATTGTTGTTCCAGGTAAAATTGTGAATATCGTACTTGGGTAAAGTTAGGAGTGAGGAGTTAGGAGTGAGGAGTTACTCGATTCGTCATTCGTAAAGCGAATACATGAACGACCTAAAAAATAAGATGTTGGGTGCGCTAACGTGGAGCAGTATAGACCGCGTAGCACAGCAGGGAGTACAATTCCTCATTGGGATTGTACTCGCCCGCTTATTATCGCCTACCGATTACGGATTGATGGGTATGGTGATGATTTTTGCAGGGTTATCGTACGTGCTAGTAGAAAGCGGTTTCAATTACGCTTTGGTGCGTACCAAAGACCTTACCCCACAACACACCAACACTATTTTTTATACCAACCTAGCCATATCGTGGGCGCTTTATTTGTTGTTGTTTTTTACAGCACCTTACATTGCCCAATTCTTTAACCAACCCCAACTAACGGCCATTGCCAGGGTCACCTTTTTAGCCATTTTGTTCAATGCTTGCTATTTAGTACCCTATGCTCTAATTGGTAAAGAACTCAATTACAAATCGTTAGCAAAAATAAACCTTTCTGCTACCCTAATGAGCGGCATAGCAGGCATTGGACTAGCTTACTTGCAATACGGTGTATGGGCATTGGTAGCCCAACAAACTACCTACCACTTTTTTAGGATTTTTGGGTTCTATTATTACACACGCTGGAAACCACAACTTACTTTTAAATGGAACGTTATACGAGAATATGCTCGTTTTAGCTCGCATATTTTAGCTAGTTCGCTTTTATCGGTTATTTTTAATAACATTTACACCTTTATACTAGGCAAGTTATACCCTATTAAACAAGTAGGTTACTATACGCACGCCTACAAAATGAGCGAAACTTCCAACTTTACCTTTTCTGCCATTTTGGGTGCCACTTACAATTTATTTGCACAAATACACGATCAAAAAGAACGCCTTTGCCGTATACTCAACACCATACAAGAACGTGCTGCACTCATTGTTATACCCATAACGGTATTACTCATCGTAGATGCCCATCCCCTTTTCTATACCCTGTTTGGCGAGAAATGGATGCAGGCAGTTCCCTATTTTCAGCTAATTTGTGCTGCTAATTTACTAGCGCCCTTGTTCCAAATCAACATTCATGCGCTCAATGCCATTGGCAAATCGAACGTTAGTTTTGGCATAGAATTGGGGAAACGTGGACTCATTTTAGCATCCATCGTTGTGGGAGTATATTGGAATATCTTGGGGTTACTTTTGGGCTATGCCGCGGCATGCACACTGGCATGGTTAATCAGCAGCATGGAAGTTAAACGATTGCTACACATCAAGTTATCAAAACAAATATGGCATATTACACCGGCCATCTTGTTCTCTATTGCGATGGCTTTTTTATGCTATTATGCATCGCTATTAACCGAAAATATCTACGTTCAACTAATTGTTAGGGCACTTGTTTTTGGTTTGGGCTATTGTATACTGATTGCTATTTTCTACCCCACTCTTTACAAAGAAGCTATTCAGTACATAGCAAAATTACGTCAACCAAAACAAAAATAACTTTTTAGCTACCGACAAAGAAGGTTTTGCCTCTTTATAACTGACTACAGATGCCTTAAAGTCATGTTTCCGCAATTTACCTAGTAGGTTCATCGTTGCCCACAATCCCTTATGTTTAAACTCATTAAACAAACAAACGTAATACTTACGCAAAACAGCCTCGCCCATGAATGGCAACGTTATTTCATGCTCCAAAACAAGTTGTTCCAACCGTTTTAAATAAGCCGTTAAGTGCTCATACGATTTGTAATTGTACGAACCAAATGTATTACTTTGATGGGTAATATGAACGTACAGTGTTTCTGGAACCGCTACTACCTTGTTGGCATGCAAAAACACTTCAATATTAAACAAAGCATCTTCGTACGATAATTTCCGGTTATCGGGAAATTGAATTTCGTTCTCGTTTATTAATTGTGCCCTGTATAGTTGATTCCAAATGCTATTCGCATTGTTAAAACTTTGCGTATTGGGTATCGAATGACGCGAACACAGCATGGCTTCTAGCATCCCCTTTTGTAACTCGTTGGGTTGAGTGGTTTCGGGGAAACGATAAAAATCTTGCTTATTACCACATCTGTTTTCTATAGCAGAGACAACAACATCGGCATTGGTCTCTATTGCCTTATTATACAAGACCTCTAACCAAGAAGGTTGCACATAATCGTCATGGTCGGCAAAAGCGATGTAATTTCCCTTTGCCCTTTGCAACCCTTTGTTGCGCGAATAACCAATGTGCAAGTTTTGCTCATTTTCTACAATCACAATGCGACTGTCTTTCTGCGCATAGGCTTTGGCTACTTTATCGGAACCATCAGTAGGACAATCCAATACCAATATCAACTCAAACTGGGTAAAAGTTTGAGCCAAAATACTATCTAGCAGGACATTAAAATGCTTGCCAGCATTGTAAACGGGAACAATTACACTAATGGGCAAACTCATGGCAGTAGCATTTGGTATTGGGTTATCAATTGTTTTGCCACCGATGCTGGGGCGTATTTTTGAAGCACCTCATTGGCAATTTGCTGGGGTTGATACGTTGCATATTGTGCTTTTATTTTGCACATAGCATCGGCTGCTTTTGCTGCATCGCCCACCGGTACCAAGCATCCATTGGTAGCATTGACAAAATCGGAGGGTCCCCCACAACAAGTTGCCACTACTGGCAAACCCAATGCCATGGCCTCTATGTACGATACCCCAAAGGTTTCCGATTGCGACAGCAACACAAACGCATGTGCGTTAGCAAGGCATTCTTGCACCTTATTGCGTGGCATCGCACCCAATAATTTTACTTTATCGGTTAGGTGCAACTGCTCTATTTTTGTTTGCAATGCTCCCCTATAAGGCCCATCGCCCACTATCTGCAATTGTTGGTTTGCATCTGCTTTAAGGGTCTGAGCAAAAGCTTCTAACAAGGTATCAAATCCCTTGGGTTGGATTAAACGCCCTACGGATACCCAAGTAAAAGGGGTGATGCCGTTATCTGCTTGGTGATGCGGTGATTCGGTTATTTGGTTGGTGAGGCGGTGATTTGGTGATTCGGTGAGCTGGTCTTCTTTGGTCACTGAGCAATGCTGTAAGGCTAACACATTGGGCACCACTTGCGCATCAATGCCAAAGTTATGGTGTAACCTATCGGCATAGGCAGTTGATACAGCTGTTATAACCGATGCGGCGGAAAAAGCCTTTTGGGCTAATTTTTTATCGAGCGACGAGATAGCATCTAGCGACTTGTTTAGTTTGCTGCTATGCTCGGTATGCACCAAAGGCACACCCGACAAAGCAGGCAATTGGGCAGCAATCGCTCCCATAAAATAAAAGTGCGAATGCAACACATCGGGTTTGCCCCAATGTTTCTCTACCCTATTATACATTTGCTTGCACCAAAATTGCAACAAGCCCAATGCACGCCGATACACTCCCGTTGGCAACGATAATTCAAACACAGAAATTCCCTCACGAACGTACCTACGAATACCCCAGAAGCGTTTTTCGGTTATTTTTCTAAAGTCTAAAGCCAAAAATGCCACGTCTACGTTTGCATTTTTAAGGGCAAGGGCTTGGTCCCACTCAAATATTCCATTGAGCGGAGCTTTAGCCGTTGGCACACCACGCGATATGATTAAGACTTTCATGACTGTTGAATCATTTCTGCCAACCGTTGCGCGGCATAACGTCGCGAGTATTGTTGATAGTAGGTAGAAGAAAGGTTTGTATCTGCTTGCAAGATAGTATCCAAATAATGGGCAAGTTCATCCGAATGATAGGAACAACAACTGCCCGCTTGGCATTTGTTTAGAATGGTAGCGGCATCGCCCTCTTTGGGTCCCACTAGCAAAATAGGTTTTTGGGCCGCCAAGTATTCAAACAGTTTACCCGTCAAGATACCTTTATTATTGGGAATATCGGGTATGCACAACAACAGCACATCCGAAGCGCACATATAATCGACCGCTTTGGCATGTGGCACGTAATCTATGTATTCTACCTCGTATGGTAATTGAGTCAGCAACTGTTTTGCCTCGTCGCAAACTACCCCCACAAATCTGAGCAGCAATTTATCTTTCCAAGCATCGGCTATTTGTTGCAAC
>JAEIGA010014467.1_pt1 | contig 12008 bp, 10 predicted proteins | sample 9270691 | NCBI WGS metagenome assembly JAEIGA01 (sample SAMN17057246, study PRJNA624740) | gut metagenome | biome: biome; isolation source: fecal sample | host: Bos grunniens | place: China: Xizang | collected 2019
GTGTTAATTCAACAAGTAATCTTTTGTTCCGACTAGTACGATAATTTATATCGCAATCATTACACAATTTTAATGCGCGATAAAGGAACTCCTGCTTGCATTTGGCGGTTTGTTCCAAATAACGTTTTCTTACAGAATCTGCAACTTCCAACAGAGGAAGTGTCGACGCATCTTTACTTACCAACAGATCTCTGAAATGACTAGCCAGACCTCCCATAAAGAAGTTTGCTTCAAATCCACGTTTAAGTATTTCATTGAACGTCAATAGTGCACCAGGGATATCAACACTAAGTAACTGGTCGGTCAACTTAAAATAATAATCATAATCTAAAACATTTAAGTTTTCGATTACAACCCGATAGGTGATATTGCCACCTGAAAAACTTGCCACCTGATCAAAGATTGACAAAGCATCGCGCATACCTCCATCGGCTTTTTGAGCAATAACTCCCAACGCCTCATCTTCAACAGAATAGCCTTCTTTTGCAGCAACCCCCCTCAAATGGTTCACTATGTCCGACACCTCCATTCTATTAAAATCATAAATTTGGCAACGGCTTAAAATCGTTGGCAATATTTTATGTTTTTCGGTTGTTGCTAGAATAAAGATTGCATGCGCAGGTGGTTCCTCTAAAGTTTTAAGAAAAGCATTGAAAGCCGCCACAGAAAGCATGTGAACCTCATCTATAATGAAAACTTTATACTTTCCAACCTGAGGCGGGATTCGCACCTGTTCTATTAAGGAACGAATATCTTCTACAGAATTATTGGAAGCCGCATCCAATTCATGAATGCTATAACTCCTTTGCTCATTAAAAGCTCTACAACTTTCACATTCACCACATGCTTCTCCGTCTTTTGTTGGCGAAGAGCAATTTATGGTTCTTGCAAATATACGGGCACAAGTAGTCTTTCCAACTCCACGCGGTCCACAAAACAAATAGGCATGCGCCAATTTACCTGTAGAAATAGCATTCTTCAATGTAGTTGTTAATGCTGATTGCCCCACTACGGAATCAAATGTTGCCGGACGATATTTTCTTGCTGATACAATATAATTCTCCATAACTCCGATAATTCAAATTATTGCAGCATAATATCTATGCTTAAAGTCTGAGATTCTGCAAAGATACATTTTTTCTCTTATTTGCAATTTGATAATAGACAAAATCGTATCCTTTCATAATAAAGATGTGGCCTTAAAAGAAACTTTCAAGGCCACTATAAACAATCAAAAGTATTATACGCAGAATTTCTTAGATGCACGTAATAAATGACGAGTCATGGACACTAGTTCTTGCGTTTCTTGCAATGTACTTAAATACAACAAAGAAATTTTAATATTACTATCCTCATGTTGGATGCGCTCTTGTTGTAAGTGTCTGATTTCTGAAATACGAGCCTTTATTGCATTTCCCTCTACCAAAATCTCGTCCGACTTACTAAAATCACCTGAAAGAATAACCTTTTCTGTCTTCTCCAGCAAATCACTCACATCCTTACAAACGGGTTCAAGTTCACGAATATACTCTACCGGTAAAGGATTAAAATTATTGTCGACATGTTCCAAACATGGCTCTAACATACGTTTTAAGCTATAAAGTAATTGAGAAGCACTATTACAACCTAAATGGAACCATGTATTTTTTTCTACCGCAATTAAATAGTCGATTTTTCTCATACCGATAATTTCTTTGCGACGATAACGCTTCCACATTGAGCGCTCGTTCTCTATATCACTCTCTGCCTGATGCAGAATCTTAACATCTTCATGCATAAACCCATTGGTGATATTATTAAAAGTCTCACGAGCAAAATGCAATAATCCGGATTGCGTCTGCGAAACATGTTGTACCAACATTTTCCACGTTTCTTGTTTGTCATTACATCTAACCAATTGACGGAACAAGGTATCAACATTTTCTTCCTCTTTCTTTTTCTTGAATTTTTTATTATTACTAACCAAGACAAAGACCAACACACCTATCACCAAAATCATTGCGATGATTCCACCCAAATGGTTTAATGTGGCAATAACAAAACTCAAGATGAAAGCTGCACCTGCTGTGATAAACCATCCACCAATAACCGTAATAACACCGGTAATTCTATATACTGCGGTTTCACGCCCCCAAGCTCTATCTGCCAAACTAGTACCCATTGCAACCATAAATGCTACATAAGTAGTAGAAAGCGGTAACTGGAATGAAGTACCAATCACAATCAAGAGACCAGCTAACACCAAATTAACAGAAGCACGAACTTGGTCAAAAGCAACACCTTCTTCCAATACTACACCTTCAGAATCAAATCTTCTATTCACCCAATTTTTCACGGATTCCGGTACATGCTTACTTACAATTGAAGTAGTGTTTAAAACATTTCTTACAGTTTTACGCGCAATTTTTGAAGAAGAGAAAACCTCTTCACCATCATCTTGTCGTGAGAGATTCACTGTTGTCTCCACAACTTTTTGTGCTTTCTTAGAAGTACATATTGCAATGGTCATGATTAATCCTGCAGCAACCAAGAACCACTGCTTACCCGGCAGATTACTTTCACCGGCTAAAACATTCATATTGTAGTCAACGGCAGACTGCCCCATAGAATTGGCCGTAAAATCAAGATATGACTCCAAACCAGCCAAAGGAGTTCCGATGAAATTCACCAAGTCATTACCTGCAAAAGCCATCGCTAATGAGAAGGTACCAAATAGGACTATTATTTTAAAAATATTTACTCGGAACAGATGAAGAATCTCCATCAATATGGTAAACACAATAAAACTAATCAATAATATCCAAAAACTATTTGCTGCAATAAAATCCGGAGTCCAACCAATTTCGGTCATTAATCTAGAATTTTTCAGACCACTGACTAACAGAAAATAGAAAATTGAAGTAACAGAGATTCCGCCAAATATTGCAATAGAATACCTAAGATGCTTCTTATAGTTAAATGTAAATACGACACGAGTAATCCACATAACTATCAAACCAAAGACAAAAGCAATTGCGACCGACAAGAAAATAGCAATAATCACTGACAAAGCCTTATCGGTATTTATTAAATCGGCATAAGTCAGTCCATCATTGATAATCTTAGACATAGCAAGCGCCGTTGAGCCACCCAACAATCCAAATACCATAGAAACAGTGGTAGATGTCGGCATGCCTAAAGTGTTAAATATATCCAACAGGATTACATCGGTAGCTGCAACCCCCAAAAAGATACACATGACATCGTCAAAAGAATAATAAGTAGGGCTTAGAATGCCATGGCGAGCGATGTCCATCATTCCAGAGCTGGTAGAAGCCCCAACAAAAATACCTATAGCTGCAACCGTCAAAATAACTTTAAATTTTGCAGTTCTAGCACCAACTGCCGGGGACAAGAAGTTGACAGCATCATTAGCAACACCAACAGAAAGATCAAATGTTGCTAACACGAATAAAAAGACGAGAATTCCTAAATAAATAAAATCCATAAGGACAATTGTTTGATTATTTGGTTGCAAAGATAAGAGATTCTTATTAGTACCAAATAAATTTCTTTAAAATATTTTTACATTTTCATTACATGTATCTTTTTGCACTTTTAAGTTCAAGCGTACAGCATGTGAATCTTTAAATTATAAAAGATAAAAGACCAAAGTTTTACATAGAAATATTAAACAAATTGGCAATTGGATTCTAATTATTTTTGTTCAAACACAACAAAATATTATCTTTGCAGTGAAAAAATTACACAAACATGGGATTATTATCAAAAATATTTAAGAAAAGCACTTCAAGCGATGAAAAAGTGGGCGGCATGGAAGACTTCATGTCTCTTATACGTGTTTATTACCAAGCTGTCATGGCTTCAAATTTAGGTATTAGCAATATCAATGCGCTCCCCGACCTTCGCGTATTTAAACAAACACTCCATGTCCCTACCGTTAATAACAAATTGGGAATAGGAGAAAAGAACCGCTGTAAAAAAATGCTGATAGAGATTTATGGTATCAGCGACGATTTTTTCAAAGAGATAGACAATAGCATCAAGAAGAATTGCCGCAATGTCAATGATGTGCGCAATTACCTATTCCTTTTCCAGGGATTCTCGCAAGATTTAATGATGTTAGTAGGCAATCTTATGAAATGGAAATTTAGAACTCCTAGTTTTCTACGTAGCGCCTTAAAGACATTTACAGAAAAAACCATACATGACATTCTGAATAAGGATACTTGGAAAGATGAAGGTGTTTGGAAAGCATGTCTTTCTATTAGAAAATATCAACAGACATTAGGTTACACCGCCCCATGGATGAGCGAATATGTTTATAACATCATTCTACTTGCCAAGAAGGAGCCTAAGCAAAAACCATCTGACGAAAAGAAATAACATGCAGAAAGTTTTGGCATAATAAAAAATGTCTTTAACTTTGTTTGCAATTAAAACATGACAAGATGACCTCTGAGGAGCAAACCACCTTACAGAACTTTGAAACAAGAGTCAGACAACTGATTCTAAAGCATAAAGAACTCGAACAAAAGAATCGAGAGCTAAGGAGTTTGGTGGAGGAAAAAGATATGGCCCTCATAGCTATTTCAGAAGAGAATAAGACTCTACGCTCCGAATATGCCAATCTCAAATTGGCCAAAATGATAGAAATTGGAGACGATGAATTAAAAGACGCCAAAACACGTCTACACAGACTCATCAAAGAGGTAGACAAGTGCATCGCTCTGTTAAATGTTTAATCACATAGGCCACAATGAAAGAAAGCAACGGAATGAGCGAAAAGTTTGTCATCCAATTGTTGATTGGAAATCAAATGCACCCATTTACTGTGCACAGAGACAAAGAGGAAATTTTCCGAAAAGCAGCTGCACAGATTAATGATAAACTCAGCAAATATCAATCAACATATCCCAATCAAGGATATGAAAAATATATGTCTGTCGCATTGTTGGATTTTGCCGTAAAAGTGCTTCAATTAGAAGAGAAGCATGATACAGCCCCTTTCAACCAATCATTGGAACAACTGACAAAAGAAATAGAAGATGTGTTAAATGAGAACAAATAACACATTATTCCATTTTTCCTTTTCTGCTTAAATTTTGTTTGCTTTAAAATCAAGCTAAAAGAAAGTTGGATTTGTAATTAGTACAATCTGACACAGAATATTTTACAAACAAAATTTACAAACATGTTATTAGGAAGTATATTATTAGTAGTAGGACTTATCGTAGGTGGAGCTATCGGCTACACAATATTTAGATTTGTCCTTAACAGCAAGTTCAAAAAAACACTAGAGGTTGCGGCACAAGAAGCCGAAGTAATCAAGGAGAAGAAACTACTTGAAGTTAAAGAAAAGTTCTTGAACAAAAAGGTAGAGTTGGAAAAAGAAGTACAACAACGCAACCAAAAAATTTTACAAGTAGAGAACAAGTTAAAACAGAGAGAACTAAGTTTAAATCAGAAACAAGAAGATTTAAACAAACGTAGGACAGAATTAGAGCACACACAAAATAGTTTAGAGAATCAAGCACAAATGCTTGCGGTTAAAGAAGAAGAACTCAGCCGCATGCAGATGAAAGAAAGAGAGAAGTTAGAAGAGCTAAGTGGCCTTTCCGCCGAAGAAGCCAAAAAACGCCTTATTGAATCTCTTAAAGATGAAGCAAAAAGTGATGCTCAGTCTTACATCAATGAAATCATGGATGATGCCAAAATGACCGCCAGTAAAGAAGCCAAGCGCATTGTCATCCAAAGCATTCAACGAGTTGCCACAGAAACGGCAATAGAAAATAGCGTTACCGTTTTCCATATTGATAACGAAGAGGTAAAAGGTAGGATCATCGGTAGAGAAGGACGTAACATCAGAGCTTTAGAAGCCGCAACCGGTGTAGAAATTGTAGTTGATGATACTCCTGAAGCTATTGTAATCTCTGCATTTGACCCTGTACGCCGTGAAATCTGCCGATTAGCACTTCACCAACTTATTGCGGATGGAAGAATTCACCCGGCTAGAATTGAAGAGGTGGTAGCTAAAGTGAAAAAACAGGTAGACGAAGAAGTCATCGAAACAGGTAAGCGCACAGCTATTGACCTGGGTATTCATGGTTTGCACCCTGAGTTGATTAGAATCGTAGGTAAGATGAAATATCGTTCCAGCTACGGTCAGAACCTACTGCAACATGCTAGAGAAACAGCTAATTTGTGCTCTGTTATGGCAGCAGAACTTGGTTTAAATCCCAAAAAGGCTAAACGTGCCGGTCTCTTACACGACATTGGAAAAGTTCCTGATGAAGAATCTGAATTGCCACACGCATTATATGGTGCGAAGCTTGCAGAAAAATATAAGGAAAAGCCTGAAATTTGCAATGCCATCGGTGCACACCACGATGAAATGGAAATGTCAACTTTACTTTCACCCATTGTACAAGTATGTGACGCGATCAGTGGAGCCAGACCTGGTGCACGCAGAGAGATTGCAGAAGCATACATCAAGCGCCTTAACGATTTGGAAAATATCGCAATGAGCTATCCCGGCGTAACTAAGACCTACGCAATACAAGCAGGACGAGAGCTTCGTGTAATTGTTGGAGCAGACAAAATTGACGACAGACAAACAGAAAGCCTCAGCAACGAAATTGCGAAACGCATTCAAGACGAAATGACCTATCCTGGACAAGTAAAGATTACCGTTATCAGAGAAACCAGGTCGGTAAGTTACGCAAAATAAAAGACAACACATTTGAGAAGGCAGCTCCGGCTGCCTTCTTTATTATCACATCTATATTCCACAATAATGACCGGATTTGCATAATTTGTGACTTTTCAGTTCGCCATGTAGACTTTTTTTACGATATTTGCGAAACAAGTAAATTTCACCTATTAAGATACTGCAACATGAAAAGACTATTCATTTTCTTAACTGCCACTTTTATTCTATCGTTTACAGCAAAGGCGATGGATTATGAAAGCGCAAGGGGCAATGCTTTATTCCTCACAGACAAAATGGCCTATGAGTTGAATCTTACTCCTGAACAGTATGACCGCGTCTATCAGATCAACCTCGACTATTTCATGAGCCTACGCACTGTTGCTGATTGTGATGGGATTTATTGGAGATTTAGAAACACAGATTTACGTTATATCCTTTTTGACTGGCAATATACCCTCTACACAACAATTGATTACTTTTTCCGCCCTATCCGTTGGATTCACTCTTCATGGTATTTCCCCGTCTTCAACCATTATAGAAGGGGATACTACTATTTCAAGAAACCAATTATCTATCATTCTTATCGCGGAGTGGACTGGCGCCGCCGAGGACACAATGACAGAAGTCCCTACCATGGACACACATTTACACCAGGCCGCGGAATGAGAGACAACTATCATGGGCACACAGGTAGCCACCCTATGGAAAAAACGAATTTTGGTCGTACCGGTCATAACAAAAATGGAAACAGAATTAGCCCGAACAAGAATGACCATTCGGGCAAAGTTCCTCCCAGACAATCAAATAGACCATCTACTTCACAGAGAGAAAAAGAGCCCAACAAAATTCAGTCGCCCAATAATAGGAACAAAGAGAGCGAAAAGAACAGGCCGCAAAGAAACTTCTCAGCAGATAGGAATTTTTCAAGAAATAAAGTTGGAGATTCTTCCCAACCTACAAGAAACAATACACAAAGACCATCGAGAACCTTTGGTAGATAAGTAGTTTTAGAACATAAAATTTAAATTGCATAATATGGCAACGGTAGACGATAAAAAAATCATTTTCTCAATGGTAGGCTTGACAAAAACCATCAAGCAGACCAACAAAACCATTTTGAAAGACATTTACCTATCTTTCTTCTATGGAGCTAAAATTGGTATCATTGGTCTCAATGGTGCCGGAAAATCAACCCTTATGAAAATCATTGCCGGATTAGACAACGATTATCAAGGCAATGTTGTTTTTTCTCCGGGATACACTGTAGGCTATCTTCCACAAGAGCCACAATTAGACAACTCAAAAACCGTAAAAGAGATTGTTCAGGAGGGAGTGCAACACATTGTTGATGCATTAGCGGAATACGAAGAAATCAACCAAAAGTTCGGCTTGCCTGAATACTATGAAGACGCAGACAAGATGAATGAGCTCTTTGTCAGACAAGGAGAATTACAAGATATTATCGACTCTACTGATGCATGGAATTTAGATAGCCGTTTAGATAGAGCTATGGCCGCTTTACGATGCCCGCCCGCCAATCAAAGCGTTGAGCATCTCTCAGGAGGAGAAAGGCGCAGAGTGGCTCTTTGCCGATTGCTTTTACAGAAGCCCGATGTTCTCTTGTTGGATGAGCCAACCAACCACTTAGATGCAGAAAGTATAGATTGGCTGGAGCAGCACCTCAATCAATATGAGGGAACAGTTATCGCTGTAACACACGATAGATACTTCTTAGACGATGTTGCAGGATGGATCCTAGAGCTTGATCGTGGCGAAGGTATTCCATGGAAAGGCAACTATTCTTCATGGCTAGAACAGAAGAGTAAGCGCATGGAGATGGAAGAGAAAGTGGCCAGTAAACGCCGCAAAACTCTAGAAAGAGAATTAGAATGGGTAAGAATGGCTCCGAAGGCCAGACAAGCAAAGGGAAAAGCCCGACTTAACTCATATGACAAGTTACTGAATGAAGACCAAAAGGAGAAAGAACAACACTTGGAAATATTCATCCCCAATGGTCCTCGCTTAGGAAACAAAGTAATAGAAGCTATTCATGTAGCTAAAAGCTTTGGTGAAAAGACCCTATTCTCCGATTTAAACTTTATGCTTCCTCCTAATGGTATCATCGGCGTAATCGGTCCTAATGGAGCAGGAAAGACCACTTTATTCCGACTGATTATGGAATTGGAAAAAGTGGATAAGGGTGATTTTGAAGTAGGAGAAACCGTTAAGATTTCTTATGTGGACCAACAGCATAGCGATATTGATCCGAACAAGTCAGTATATGAGGTTATTAGTCAAGGAAACGAATTGATACGAATGGGCGGACGCGACGTTAATGCTCGTGCCTACTTAAGCAGATTTAATTTTTCTGGCGGCGACCAAGAGAAAAAATGTGGGGTTCTTTCAGGAGGTGAGCGCAATCGTCTACACTTAGCTATGGCCCTAAAGCAAGAAGGAAATGTTCTTTTGCTTGATGAGCCAACCAATGACATTGACGTGAATACATTACGTGCACTTGAAGAAGGCCTTGAGCAGTTTGCAGGTTGTGCCGTTGTCATCAGTCACGACCGTTGGTTCCTTGACCGCATTTGTACTCACATCTTGGCTTTTGAAGGGGATGGTAATGTATTCTATTTTGAAGGAAGCTATACAGAGTACGAAGCAAACAAAGCCAAACGTCTTGGTCTCGAAGAGCCAAAACGTGGCCGCTATCGCAAGCTAGAAGAATAACAAAGTCACATACAGGAGAAAAGGCTAATGCAAAAATTCATTGCTATTGGCCTTTTCTTGTTCTACACCAATGATATTTCTAAAATGAAAATATTATTTACATTTGCTATTGAAGAAGAAGTTATTGACATCAATCTTTCAGGACACGAGACATTGGGCATAATAACCGGTATTGGGAAATCCAATGCTGCACTGCAACTAACCAAAGCTATTATTACGCAAAAACCAGACTATGTCATCAATATAGGAACAGCAGGAACACTGTCACATCACATCGGCGACATATTTGTTTGTCAAAATTTTTGTGATCGTGATTTAGAAAGCACCCGAATTCCTGGAATAGACTTTATTATCAACGTACACTCTCCCCTACCTCCGATAGCTTGTTTTAAAAAAGCAACAAAAAGAGGCATGGTCAACACCGGAGATCAATTTATTACGGAAACCAGCCATCTCACTGGTGATGTTATTGACATGGAAGCTTATGCAGAAGCCCTAGTATGTAAAGAGTTTAACGTCCCATTCATTGCCATTAAATACATCAGTGACATTGTTGGGAAAAACTCAATATCAGATTGGCAAGCAGCATTGGCTGATGCAAGAAAAGCACTTTACACATTCTTTCATAACTGACAACTATGACAAACAACGATTGGAAAAAACGTTTGGGGCTTGTATATTCTACAAATCCCGACGTACAATATGAAACAACAGAAGTAGAAGAGCCAGAAACTCTCCCTAAAAATCAACAAAAGCTTCGTGTTAGAATTGAGCGAAGCGGCAGGAATGGTAAAACGGTAACACTCATCAGTGGGTTCATTGGAAAATCTGAAGATTTAAAAGATTTAAGTCGTGCTATAAAGAGTAAATTAAGCACAGGTGGAAGTATAAAGGACAATGATATAATTATTCAAGGGGATGTTAAAAACAAAGTAATTGACTTCCTTAAATCTGAAGGATATAATAATACCAAATAATCCTTGATGAAACTAAATAACAAACTATTTGTATCACGGGCTGACCGTCGCGGTTTTATTCTCCTACTTATTGTTATTCTCATATGTATTGGGATAACAAGTTGGTGGAAATACCATTACAATCAGAAGGTAAAAGTTCTTTCTGAATCAGAAATTCAAGAATTAACAAATTTCGATTCTGCCACTCATACGAAAGAACAATATTTCTCGCTAATTAGCTTTGATCCCAATACAGCTGATTCTGTCACACTAATTAAATGCGGCTTGACACCTCAGCAAGCCCATAATACATTACAATATCGTAGAAAGGGCGGAACTTGGCGAGACAAAGAGCATTTTTCACATCTATATGGACTCAGTTCTAAAGATTTTAAACGTATTGAGCCCTACATTGAGATAGTTCCACAATATACAAGAAAATCTAAATTCAAGAAAAATTCAACTCAAATAGTACTCCCATATACAGAAAAATTGGCTGTAGGGAGTAAAATCGACATTAACAATGCCGATACCACTAGTCTAAAAAAAATACCTGGTATAGGGAGCTACTACGCATCCAAGATATTCAAATATAGAGAAAGGCTTGGTGGTTTTGTAAATATAAAACAAGTTAAAGAGATTGAAGGTATTCCTGAAGATATCGAAAACTGGATTTACATTACAGAAGACCCACACATCAAAACAATTAAGATAAACAAAGCCTCGTTTAAAGAATTAATACGACACCCATATCTGAATTATGAACAAGTTAAAGCCATTACACAACACATTCATAATTATGGAAAAATCAATAGTTGGAACGAGCTAAAATTTTATAAAGAGTTTAACGAAGAAGATTTTCTAAAATTATCACCCTATTTTATTTTCTAACAAGATTGCAATGTCGTTTATTAAGGGTATAAAAGCTTTGTACATCACTTTGCAAAACGTAACTTTGCATTTGTAATTAAATGCTTCAATGAAATTATCAGAACTACATACTGGCGAGCGCGGTGTTATTGTAAAAGTTTCCGGCCACGGAGGCTTTAGGAAACGCATTGTAGAAATGGGGTTTATTAAAGGAAAAACTGTAAAAGTAATACTCAATGCCCCACTTCGCGATCCCATTGAATATGAATTGATGGGATATAAAATCACGTTAAGACGTGAAGAAGCCAGACTGGTAGAAATCATCAGTGAATCAGAAGCACGTGAAATTGAATTGTCTCAGCCGGCAAAAGACCTAAAAGCCCTTGTACCATCAGAACGGGATAAACAAGAAATTGAGAACTCTCTTGAAGTACGCATGAAAAACATGGCCGCACAAAAAGGTAGGGTTATCAATGTAGCTTTGGTAGGTAACCCTAATTGCGGTAAAACCTCCTTGTTCAATATTGCTTCAGGAAGTCATGAACATGTTGGAAATTATAGTGGCGTAACCGTTGATGCAAAAGAGGGATTTTTTACATTTAAATATCGGCCAGAAAAGGATTCGAATGTAAACAACTACAAAGAATACAGTTTCAGAATCATTGATTTACCTGGCACCTATTCATTATCTTCCTATAGCCCGGAAGAACGATTTGTCAGACACACGTTAATCAACGACA
>JAEIGA010014468.1_pt1 | contig 12008 bp, 6 predicted proteins | sample 9270691 | NCBI WGS metagenome assembly JAEIGA01 (sample SAMN17057246, study PRJNA624740) | gut metagenome | biome: biome; isolation source: fecal sample | host: Bos grunniens | place: China: Xizang | collected 2019
AAAAAACAAACAACGTAAAAGCAATGAAAAAGAATCTAATCTTGATGACATGCCTATTGTTCCTCCTCGGAGCAACCAAGGCGAATGCAGCCTACACCGAGCCTCAATCAGGTAAAGTGTATCGCATTCACAATGGAAAGAATGCCAAAGTAATCGGCGAGGATGGTATCGCTCGCGAGCTAGTATCCATAGATGCTGCAGCCAACGACTTCAAGCAATTATGGTTGCTTCAAGAGAAAGACAATGGATACTTGATACAGAATGCCTACTCGGGACAATACCTACAACCTTGCGCACAACAATCTACACAAATATACCCTACAGGGACGGAACAATCAACGATGTATATCAAAGAGGTATCAGGAACTGCCTACTCAATAGGACAGACCACAGGTGCATACCTCCATCTCGATGGTAGTAACAATATCGTACGTTGGTGGGATGACTCCAATGCTGCATCACAGTGGCATTTCGAGGAGGTAACTGTATCTGAAGAGGCCATAGCCCTACAGCAAGCTGCTTTCCAGGAATTCTACGCAGAATACCAAGCCAAGCTCGAGCTGATTGAGCATATCGACGAGTACAACTCGGCTCTACCCACCTTCTTCACCGACCTCACATGCACAGCGTTACAATCCACCTATGCAGCCATGAGCGATGAGGAACTGTGTTCAGCCATGAGCGCACTACCTGCCACCCTACAAGAGATGGCTCTAAAGATCAAAAACGAGACTTGGGGACACCGCGAAGCTGAGTTCCGCATACGTAACTACAAAGCCTATAGCGATGCCGATTATTGGGGCGAGAAGCTATATACAAAGAAATATAGCCGTATCAACAATCCTACCGGTGTATATGGTAATGCAGGAGACGTACTTTATATCTTTGTAGGTGACGACATTCCTGAGGGAGCAACCCTCCATGCAGAAATCATCAGCGGCACCAGCATACAAGGCGAGTCTAAAGCACTGGCAAAAGGTCTCAACATGATTCCTGTAAAGAAAGACTTCTCCAATCTCTTCATCCAATACATCGGTGCCACCTCACTTGAAAGCGATGTACTCATCACTGACTACCCCGAACTGAAGATTCATGTAGAGCAGGGTGTAGTAAACGGTTATTGGGACAAGGCACAGCATACTGATGCAGACTGGTTGGACATGACAAAGAATCTCTTTACTGGTGATGTCGTGCAGGTCAAGGGCGAACGCATCATGTTCCACATGAGCCGTCACTATATCACTCAGTGCTGTCCCACCACCATTACCGATGCCATCGGCTGGTGGGACGATATGACCCGCTGGCAACAAGATATGCTGGGTATCGAGGATGTGCGCCTCTCCAAGTTCAACAACCTTGGTTGTGCCATCTCGCTCACCTCAGGCTATCAGTCGGCCACACACTACCGCACGCAGTATGCCGAGACCTATATCAACAACCTCCTCCCCTACGAGAGGATGATGAGCAATGCCGACAACTGCTGGGGACCCGCTCACGAGAATGGTCATGTGCACCAAGCTGCCATACATTCGATAGGCACTTCGGAGGTGACCAACAACTTCTTCTCCAACCTCACTCTCTACAAGCTGGGCCGCTACACCTCGCGCGGTAGCAGCAACGATGTCATCTTCAATGATTATGGCAAGCATACCCCCTTTATCCTCCGCGATGGTGCTACCACGATGCGCCTCTACTGGCAACTCTACCTCTACTTCCATGAGGTTAAGGGCGATAGCACCTTCTATCCTCGCGTCTTCGAGGCTATGCGCGCTACGCCTCTCAAAGCTCGCGACCCCAAGTACTATGCCAACTATGTGAATGGTAACGAAGACCTCCTAATCTTCGCTAGAGTATGTTGCGACGTGGCACAGATGGACCTCTCAGAATTCTTCCGTTTCTGGGGCTACCTCGAACTTACCGACAAGCAGCATATCGGCGACTATGGTGATTTCTACCTCACCAATCGTCAGAGTGATGTGGATGAGTTCCTCGCTCATGCAGCCCAGTATCCCAAGGCTCCTTCCATAATCTTTGTGGAAGACCGCGTGAAAGCCGAAGCGCGTACCGACGGCCACGAAGGCAATAAAATGCACCATGGTAATGCTGTACGTGTGGGCGAAGCCGGTGACGTGGGGCACTATACCGATTTTAAGAACGATTCTGTAAAGGCCGAAGGATATCTCTACAGCCAGGCCGGAGCAAAGATTACCATCAGCAGCGGTACAGGTGCAGTAGGCTTCAAGGTCTATGCCAAGGCCGATAGCACATTGCTCTACGGTTCTAACAAACTCAACTTCACCTTACCCAATGAAGTAGCCACACAAGAGATATTCATTGTAGCCGCACAGGCCGATGGTACCGACGTAGAAGTAAAGACCGTGGCCGAAGGAGGAGATGAGACACAGCAATATGCAGCTCTCAAGACCAGTATTAACGAAGCTAAAAAGGTGATAGCAATGAGCGATGAGTCAGGTAAAAAGCCCGGATACTACTTCGCATCTGTAGTTGAGACACTAGAGATATTACTCATTGACGCTCAGGAAGCTTACGACAACAAAGACCAAAGCCAACACACCTATGGCGAATGGGCTGCACTCATCACTGCCGAGATGCGCCGTATCGCAACCCTATCAGACACCAAACAGGTTATCTACGCCGCCAACTGGTATTCACTCACTAATGCTCAATATACTAGCTACTCTGTAGCAAATTCAGGCACCAAGCTCCGCTGTACCATTGCCGCCCCCGAACAAAACGAGAGCAAGCAATGGGCTTTCGAGCCTGCCGGCGAGCCAAACACCTATTACCTCCTTAACAAAGAGACAGGCAAGTATATCAGCTCTATTGGTATGAGCGCCCAAGTGACAGCAACAGCGACCACCACAAATGCTGCGATACCCTTTGTTGTCACCGATAATGGCGATGGAACCTTTACCATCAACGACCCAGAGCAAGGTTATGGTGCACTCCACTGCGATGCTGGCAAGGCTGTTGTAGGCTGGGAGACAGATGCCAACGCCTCACACTGGACGCTAACCTGCATTGTTGACGGGCAGAAGGATATCTTTGAGGCTCAACTCATAGAGCTCATCACTCGTGCCGAAGAGATTCTTACTGAGTTGATTGCTGACTACAATATCGGAATGGAAGGAGAAGGAATGACCCTATGTGCCGATGTGACACCGCTTGTAGGTGCCGACACCCTACTCACATGGGCCTATACACTGCAAGAGTATGTCTTCCTCCACAACTATGCAAACTGTCGCTTGGTTGACTGCGTAGACAATATTCAAGAGGTTATCAACACCATTACCACGCTCATCAACAACCTCTCAATAGGCTACCGCAAAACTGTTTATCTACCCGAGGTGTCTACCAAGGAGCAACCCATACTCTACACCTTGCGCGATATCGCTACTGGAGAATATGTCACTTATGATCAGGTAAGTTCACGTTACAAAGGCAATATCTCTACCGAAGCACTGAACTATCTTGATCCTAACGCAAGCGAATCACACACCTACCTATGGTATTTCGAGACAGGCAATGCCGAGGGTACTTACCACTTGGTCAACTATGAGACTTTGGTACCTGCCTCCAGTGTGAGCGGCAAGCAATACATCAGCGTATTTGAGGGCAATCCTCTTGACATTAAGATTACTATTGATGAGGAGCAGAACGGACTTATCTTCACCAACCCCGATGAAAAGACATGGAACTGCAACTCTAGCCATTACGTGGTAACCTCCAAGATTGCCTCTACCGTATGGAAGCTTACAAAAGTAGGTGTTCTTAATGCTATAGAGATACCCACTACCACCGCCACAGGTATCTATTACGATCTTCAGGGCCGTCAAGTGGCTAGTCCCACACGTGGTATTTATATCCGTAACGGTCAGAAAGTGATAGTTAAGTAAACATCCATTTCATCTTGATTCTTTACAGGAGCTGTCCTAAATGGGCAGCTCCTTTTCTTTACTTAGAGTATGGATGACGTAGTATATTATTACCTAAAGGGAACAAGCACAATAAAGAGGCTTAACACACGTTATTATAACAAATAAAGAAGCATATAACGATGACGCGATATATATTACTATTCCTATTGACGCTCACCCTACTCCCGACGAAAGCACAAAGCGAGATAGAGATAGATTGGACAACCTACGCACAAGACACTGTAGCACCCGTATTCACCCACAACATAGACCTTGGTTATGGCCACAATGGACACCAATACCACGTTGCGATAGAATACCCCGAGCTCGTTCCCCTCACCTCCGAAGAGGCTACACGCTACCACCTCTCACAAGACAAGCTACTCCCCGAGTGGCCTGAACTAGAGGTATATAAAGGAATAAGTGCTAAACGCGGCCAACTCGACGTATCATTCATTCCCATCATCTGGCGCGATGGCAAGTATTGGCGCATCCAGAATTTTGTACTCAAAGTGGAGGCATCCCCTATTCCTTCCCAAGAAAGAGAACTTGACACCGCAAAGAACAGATTATCCCTCCATGAAAGAGGCGGGGAGAAAATCTCTCAACTAGCGAAGGGGCGTTGGGTGAAAATCCGCGTATCCGACAATGGCATACACATGCTCACTCCCACGCAGCTCAAGAATATGGGCTTCGACGACCCCAGCAAAGTACGCTTATATGGATACGGCGGACATATGCTCTCTGAAAGCGACACAGACTCATGGATTGACGACTTGTGCGAAGTGCCCCTATGGCGCACCGACAATCAACGCCTGCTCTTCTATGCCCGTGGTTCCATACAGTGGACCTTGGATAACGATAATACCTTCACACACACACGCAACCCCTACTCTGACTACGGATACTACTTTCTGACTGCCTATGGAGAGGACGAGCCCATGGCGTTTCCCTGTAGCGATGCTCTCGCTGCAAGCAGCTCGGAGATTGTCACAACCCCCGCTTACGCCCTACACGAGATTGACGACTATGCCTGGTTTCACGGAGGGCGCCAACTGGTGGAGAGCTACGACTTTGCTGGAGGCCATCGCCGCCAATACCGACTGGAAGCAAGCAGCATTGTAGGCATCCGCAACACGGCCACACTCGACGTATGCTTCAGCCACAACGGAAAGAGCAGTTCGTCGGTATCGATAGCTGTCGACAGCTCCTCACTGGGCAACATGACCCTCAGTCCCATAGGTAGCCATAGTGAGGCATCGGCCACCACACGAAGCTACAAGACCGCACTCACACCCCAAAGTTCGAACGGTGATGTAATGGTAACACTCACCCACAACCGAAGTACTGGCGTGTCGGGCCGCCTCGACTACCTGCGCCTCAGCTACACGAGCTACATAGAGCCTGGCAAGCCCATCTATGCCACCAGTACAGGCACACATACTTATGTGGTGGAGGCAAATAAAGCGGCCATATGGAATGACAACTGGGTGGTATGGCGCATCACCGATGCCACTGCCATGGAGCAAATTCCTCTTGACAAGGCGAGCAACACCTTTACCGCTGCAAGCACTCGTGGCGATATTTTTATCGTCGTAGACGAGAAGGCTACCTATCCCACCCCCGAAGAGGTGGGAGAGATTACCAACCAAAACCTACATGCTACAGAACCTACAGATTACATCATTATCGTACCCTCTAGTGGCAAGCTTACCGCACAAGCCGAGCGCTTAGCCGACGTACACCGCACACGCAGTGGCCTACGCACCAAGGTGGTACATGCTGATGAAGTATACAACGAATTCTCATCAGGCACACCAGACGCTACTGCCTATCGCCGCTATCTAAAGATGCTTTACGACCGTGCCGAAACCATGGACGAAGCTCCCAAATACCTATTACTCTTCGGCGATGGAGCGTGGGACAGCCGCATGCTATCCCCCGCATGGAAAGGCAAGTCACCTGACGACTACCTGCTATGTTTCGAGGCCGTGAACTCCTTTAGCGCCACCTCATCGTATGTAATGGAAGATTATTTTGGTCTGCTCGACGACGGTGAAGGAAGCCGCCTGCTCTACGACAAGGTAGACATCGGTGTTGGTCGCTTCCCAGTGACCACAACCACACAGGCACGCGACGCTGTAGACAAGGTCGTCCTCTACATGGACAATGCCGATGCAGGAGCTTGGAAAAACACCATACTCATGCTAGGTGACGATGGCGACAACAACCAGCATATGGACGATGCCGAGCGAGTAGCCCGTATGCTCGAAGCTCACTACCCCGACTACATGGTAAAGCGCATCTATTGGGATACCTACCCCATGGAGGTAACATCCACAGGCAATAGCTACCCTAGCGTACGCAATCGTCTACTCGAGCTCCTTAATGAAGGAGCACTGATGGTCAACTACAGCGGCCATGGCAGCCCCGACGTATTGTCACACGAATTAGTGATAAGTAAGAATGACATGGAGCAACTATCCTCTCCACGCCTACCTGTATGGGTTACTGTATCATGCGATATCACCCCATTTGACAACGCGACCATGTCGTTTGGCGAGTATGCCTTCCTCAACCCCAAGGGAGGAGCCATAGGACTAATGACATCCACACGCACCACCTACTCGAGCCAAAACAGACGTATCAATTACCTATTCTCGCAATACCTCTTCGCCCGCGATGAAAGAGGCCAACGCCTACGCATGGGCGATGCCATACGTATGGCCAAGTGCAGCCTCATCACCTCATCGTCAAGCTCCGGGTTACAAGATGTATCAGAGAACAAACTCAACTACATGCTCATGGGCGACCCTGCCCTCATCATAGGCAATACCGACTATGCCATGGTAGTCGATGAGGTCAATGGTGCCACAACCCAAAGTAATACCGATATCGTACTGAAAGCAGGCGAGCGCGTCACCGTAAAAGGTCACATCGAGACACTCCAAGGAGCTATAGCCCCCGACTTCACTGGCGTGATGCACGCCACGGTATTTGACAATATTGAAACCATTAGTTGTCGCAACAATGCAGGCACAGCCACAAAGCCCTTCACCTTCTATGAGCGCACCAAGACACTCTTCGTCGGTGGTGACTCCGTGCGAAACGGAACCTTCACCTTTACTTTCCGTGTACCCATGGACATCAACTACTCATTGCAAAGCGGCCTCATCAACCTCTATGCCATGAGCGACACACGCGACCGTGAAGCCAAGGGAGCATACGACAACTTCTTGTTAGGCGGTACTACTGACAGTCTCGACAACGACAGCCTCGGGCCTAAAGTGACCCTCTATCTCAACACTCCAGACTTTGTCACAGGAGACCAAGTAAATGAGACGCCCCAACTCTTTGTCACACTCGAAGATGCCGACGGCATCAACACCGTAGGTAACGGTATCGGGCACGACCTTGTTGCCATCATCGATGGCAAAGCCTCAATGACCTACACCCTCAACGACTACTACACCTCTGATTTGGGCGACTACACTCGCGGCAGCGTAGTATACTCACTTCCCACACTTGATGAAGGCATGCATACCTTGATGTTCCGCGCTTGGGACATGATGAATAATGCCACCACGGTGACAGTCCATTTCGAAGTTGTGGAAGGCCTACGGCCTCGCATCCTCGACATCACCACATCGCATAGTCCCGCCCGTGAGCATACCACCTTCCTGCTTACCCATGACCGTCCCGAGACCGAGGTCAATATTACGATCGAAGTCTTCGACTTTTCAGGACGCGTCCTCTGGCGTCATGACGAACAAGCCATCACTCCTACCAATAACTACTCCGTTGGGTGGAACCTCATCACCTCATCGGGTCAGCCCTTAGGCACAGGCGTCTACTTATATCGTGCCACCGTTACTTCACCCACTGGCACGTCAGCTAGTCGCGTACGCAAACTCACTATTTTACGCTAGACATACAATAAAAAGTCCTTTTTTGAGTTTACAAGTTTAGTGTGTAATAGACATAAAAACCCAACAAGCGAACATGAAAAAGCTATTTATACTATCCGCCTTTCTACTAGGCACCACATCACTCCTCGCCCAAAAGACTTCGGGCGACGTACAGATGTTTAACCCCGTAATGACAGCCGTGACCTCCCTCTCCATCGCCCCCGACTCTCGTGCCGGCGCCATGGGTGATGTAGGTGCTGCTACCGACCCCGATGTCAACTCACAGTACTGGAACCCCGCAAAGTATCCCTTTGCCATCAGTCCCGCAGGTTTTTCACTGGCCTATACACCTTGGTTGCGTCAGTTGGTAAGCGATATCGACCTTGCTAATCTCGTAGGTTACTATCGTATTGGCGACTATCAAGCAATAAGTGGTTCACTCACCTATTTTTCTCTCGGCGATGTATATGCCGACAACTACGTCATTCATCCTTATGAAATGGCCGTCGATTTTGCCTATTCACGCATGCTTTCAGAGACCTTCTCGGCTTCCGTAGGCATGCGCTACATCCTCTCAGACCTCAATTACAACTTTGATGAAGACACCTCTACTGGCAATGCCTTCGCTGCCGACATCGCCTTCTTCTATTCCAACTACGTAATGTTCGGACGTCGCGAGTGCATGCTCAACTTCGGTCTTAACGCCTCGAACATAGGAAGCAAGATATCTTTTGATGGCGGCAACACCAACCAATTTATCCCCACCAACCTGCGTCTTGGAACGTCACTGATGATTCCCGTGGATGAGTACAATACCTTCACCATCAGTGCCGACATCAACAAGCTTATGGTACCTACCAAACCCTCATACCGTCAGTTTCTCAACGAAGAGTTTGGTGAAGACTACGAAGACGACAGCTACTCTCACGCATCAGAATACCAATCGTGGCTCGACGCCAATGGCTACAACGAAGTACAACCTATCGCAGGTATCTTTCAATCTTTCTCCGATGCTCCTGGCGGACTACGCGAAGAGCTGCAAGAGATTTATTGGGGTGTGGGCGTAGAGTATAGTTACAACAACCAGTTCTTCCTCCGCGGAGGCTACCACTACGAAAACGAGTACAAGGGAAACCGCAAATACTTCACCCTCGGTACAGGTTTCAAGATGAGCGTCTTCTCACTCGATGCAGCCTACCTCATCTCAACCGCACAGAGCAACCCGCTAGACCAGACATTACGCTTTACCCTATCATTCGATATGGACGGTATACGCGAGATATTAGGACGATAAACAGAAGGCCTCCCCTAGCCCCTCCCGAGGAGGGTGACTAAGGAGGCCAAGCATAATTACAATAAAAGCATCCTCCTCATCCACGATGATTGGAGTTCCTCTCCTTGAGAGGGGTTAGGGGAGGCCTCTATTTTAATATGAAAATACGTGTAGGATTTGGATTCGACGTCCACAAATTTGCCGAGAACCGCGAGTTGTGGCTCGGCGGTATACGCCTCGAACATGACAGAGGTCTCCTTGGGCATTCCGATGCCGATGTGCTCATCCATGCCATCTGTGATGCGTTGCTTGGTGCAGCCCACATGCGTGATATCGGCTATCACTTCCCAGATACAGCCGGTGAGTTCAAGAATATAGACAGTAAGATACTCTTGCGCCGTACCGTCGACCTCATCGCCACCAAGGGCTACCGCGTAGGCAATATCGATGCCACCATCTGTGCCGAGCGTCCTAAGCTGAAAGCCCATATTCCCCTCATGCAGCAGACCCTGGCCGATGTCATGGGCATTGACGAAGAGGACGTCACCATCAAGGCCACCACTACCGAGAAACTCGGCTTTACTGGTCGCGAAGAGGGAATCTCGGCCTATGCTACGGTATTGATAGAGAAAGTCTGATTCAATACTGACATTTACGATGCCACTGAAAGGTTGTGTAAAGCGGGATAAATGGGTGCTATTGTCATTGCTGATTATGGCACTTTCCTCTTGTACCTCTATCCGCTACACGGGAGTGGGGCGTATACGCGACTATGAAATCAGTTCGCCCAATGTTCCACCTTCGTTTAATGGTTATCGTATCGCCTTTGCATCTGATTTCCATTTGGAAAGCAAGTTTAAGGAACGCCAGCTCCATGGAACAGTGAAAGCGCTGCAAGCAACTGCTCCCGATGTTTTACTGCTAGGTGGCGACTACCAAGAGGGGTGCGAGTATGTGCTCCCACTATTGGCAGAACTGGGGCGCGTAGTGACACCCGATGGCACCTTTGCCGTACTTGGTAACAACGACTATGAGCGCTGCACCGAACTGATACGCCGTGCCATGCGAGAGCAGGGTATGACACTACTCGAGGACACTATCGCCACACTATACCGAGGAGACGACAGCATCACGCTATGGGGAGCCAATGCCTATGCCGGCCGCTACCCTACAGCGCCCAAGAAGAGCAGCATATCGACCAGAGACACGAGCATAGACGAAAATTCATTCACCATACTACTCACCCACACACCCGACTATGTAGAAGATACCGATGTGAGCGGTGTAGACCTAGCACTAGCAGGACACACACATGGCGGCCAAGTGACACTCTTTGGGCTATATGCGCCCATCACAGCCTCGAAGTATGGTTCACGTTTCCGCACGGGACTACGCCGCAACAGCCAAGGTGTACCCATCATCATCTCGGGCGGACTAGGCACCTCACGTCGCAATATTCGATTCTGTGCCCCTACGGATATAATAATAGTCACCCTGCGTAGAACTACTGCAGAGTGACTATTATAAGTATAATTCCTACCCTAAAAAATCACTTCACCACGCCCTGTGCCACGAGATATTCGGCAATTTGCACGGCGTTGAGAGCTGCCCCCTTCTTGATCTGATCGCCCACAATCCAGAAGGTGAGTCCATTGTCGTTGGCAAGGTCTTTACGGATACGTCCCACATATCCGGGATCTTTACCTGCGAGGAAGAGGGGCATGGGATACTCCTTCTCAGCAGGATTATCCATGAGCACAAGGCCATCGCCCTTGGCAAATGCATCGCGAGCCTCCTCTACACTGATGGGTCGCTCAGTCTCTACCCAGATGCTCTCAGAGTGTGAACGCAAGGCGGGAACACGCACACATGTAGCGCTCACTCGAACGTCTGAATGCATAATCTTCTTCGTCTCATGATACATCTTCATCTCCTCCTTGGTGTAACCATTGTCAGTAAACACATCAATCTGAGGAATGAGGTTGAAGGCAAGCTGATATGCAAACTTCTCCACGGTAACGGGTTCACCGGCCAAAACCTGACGATACTGCTCATAGAGTTCTGCCATGGCTGCAGCACCAGCACCACTAGCTGCCTGATAGGTCGATACGTGTACATTCTTGATATGTGATAGCTGCTCAATGGCTTTGAGGGCCACTACCATCTGGATGGTGGTACAGTTGGGATTGGCAATGATGCCACGAGGACGTGTGAGTGCATCTTCAGCATTCACCTCAGGGACCACGAGAGGTACATCCTCATCCATGCGGAAAGCACTGCTGTTGTCAATCATGATAGCACCATACTTGGTAATGGTATCGGCATATTCTTTTGAAGTACCTGCACCAGCAGAGGTGAAGGCAATATCGATGTCCTTGAAGTCATCGTTGTGCTGGAGCAACTTCACGGTGAGTTCCTTACCACGGAAGGTATAGGTGCTGCCTGCGCTACGGGGTGAGCCGAACAATACAAGTTCCTCGATGGGGAGATTTCTCTCTTCGAGCACGCGGAGGAATTCCTGTCCCACAGCTCCGCTTGCTCCTACGATAGCTACTTTCATATTTAAGTTTTTATTTCTTTAATTCTTAGTATTCTTTAGTTGGGCACAAAAGTACGAAAAATAAATAAATTTGTAAAAGATGCAGCGTGAAAGTGGGACACACGGCTGCAAAAAAGCGCTTTTCTGACAAGGATTTGCCATTTTTATTGTACTTTTGCACAAAATTCTAGCCATGTCCATACTCAACAATATAGCACAACTTTTCCCCATCACTAACCCCACATGGATATTCCTTGTGGTATTGGTTATCATTCTGTTTGCTCCATTGATATTTAACCGCATACGCATACCGCATTTGGTGGGTATGATACTAGCAGGTGTGCTGGTAG
>JAEIGA010014469.1_pt1 | contig 12007 bp, 11 predicted proteins | sample 9270691 | NCBI WGS metagenome assembly JAEIGA01 (sample SAMN17057246, study PRJNA624740) | gut metagenome | biome: biome; isolation source: fecal sample | host: Bos grunniens | place: China: Xizang | collected 2019
AAGTACTACTTCCTCTCTGGTTTCACAGCTAAGTTGGCTGGTACTGAGCGTGGTATCACTGAGCCTACTCCTACTTTCTCAGCTTGCTTCGGTGCTGCATTCCTTTCATTGCACCCAACAAAGTATGGTGAGGAGTTAGTGAAGAAGATGCAGGCTTCAGGTGCTACTGCATACCTCGTAAACACAGGTTGGAACGGCACAGGTAAGCGTATCTCTATCAAGGATACTCGCGGTATCATCGACGCTATCCTCGATGGCTCAATCGACAAGGCAGAGACAAAGCAGATTCCTATCTTCGACTTCAAGGTGCCTACAGCTCTCCCAGGCGTAGACCCTGCAATCCTCGACCCACGCGACACTTACGCAGATGCTGCTGAGTGGCAGACTAAGGCTGAGGACCTGGCTTCACGTTTCATCAAGAACTTCGCTAAGTTCACCGGAAACGAGGAGGGTAAGTCGTTGGTTGCAGCTGGCCCACAGTTGTAATAAGGGTTTCCCAAATAGCAAAAGGATGTCAAATCGAAAGGTTTGACATCTTTTTTTTGTGGATAAGTCAGAATGTATAGTTTGAAAATCAGAATGGTTGGGCAAAATTATGGCAATGAAGAGAGGGATATTAGAAAGATTTTGCTATTTTTGTGTTATAATAAGGAATAGTGTGTGCGTAGGCAAGGAGTGTGGAGCGTGGCATAGATGCCCGAAGAGATGCTCAGCGACACACACTGCCCTATTCGGACCTTAAAACTACTCGGAAATGAAAATCATCACATTCGGAGAGATAATGCTCCGACTATCGCCCGCAGGGTATCACAACCGCATAGTGCAATGCGGAGCGTTTGATGCCGTATATGGCGGAGGAGAGGCTAACGTAGCTGTAAGTCTGGCGAACTACTCTCACGACGCATATTTCGTAAGCCGTCTGCCTCAGCACGAGGTGGGTGAGGCGGCTGTGGCAGAGCTGCGTCGCAGAGGCGTGAAGACGGATTTCATTGTACGCGGGGGTGCACGCGTGGGTATATACTACCTGGAGAGTGGCTCGGCAATGCGACCAAGCAAGGTGATATATGACCGTGCAGGGTCGGCAATAGCTGAGGCGACAGAGGCGGATTTCGACTTCGACAAGATAATGGATGGTGCCGACTGGTTTCACTTCTCGGGAATAACACCTGCACTATCGGATAGCTGTGCAAAGCTGACACGCAAGGCGTGCGAGGCAGCAAAGCGACACGGAGTGACCGTTTCGTGCGACCTAAACTACCGCAAGAAGCTATGGTCACCCGAAAAGGCTCAGAAGGTGATGCGAGAGCTGATGCAGTGGGTGGATATCTGCATAGGTAACGAGGAGGATGCAGAGAAGTGTTTGGGTTACAAGCCTCAGGCTGACATAGAGGCAGGAAAGACCGAGGCGGAGGGTTACAAGGATATATTCTGCCGTATGCACAAGGAGTTTGGATTTAAGTATGTGGCAACGACACTGCGTGAGTCTTTCTCGGCGAGTCACAACGGCTGGAAGGCGATGTTATACGACGGAGAGAAGTTTTACACATCGAAGCGGTACGACATAGAGCCGATAGTAGACCGTGTGGGTGCAGGCGATGCATTCAGCGGAGGATTGATTCACGCCCTGCTGACAAAAGAGTCGCCACAGGAGGCATTGGAGTTTGCAGTGGCGGCATCGGCTCTGAAACACACGATAAACGGAGATTTCAACCTTGTATCGGCAGCCGAAGTAGAGGCACTTGCGGCAGGTGATGCAAGTGGAAGAGTACAAAGATAAAGCAACAAGATATGGCAAAGTTTGGTAAAGCAGCAGTGCTCACTGCTATGCAGCGAACGGCGATGGTACCCGTGTACTACAACAGCTCAGCCGAAGTGACAAAGGCTGTGGTAAAGGCGTGCTACGAGGGCGGTGTACGTGTTTTTGAGTTTACAAACCGCGGTGACTTCGCCCTGGAGGTGTTCAAAGAGGTAGTCGTATTTGCTCAGGCGGAGTGCCCCGAGATGATTGTAGGCGTAGGCTCGGTGGTAGATGCTCCGACGGCAGCACTCTTTATCTCATACGGAGCAAACTTTGTTGTAGGGCCTTGCCTGAATGAGGAGGTTGCCAAATTGTGCAACCGTCACTTGATACCCTACATCCCAGGATGTGGAACAGTGACAGAGATAGGCAGAGCAAACGAGATGGGTTGCGACGTGGTGAAGATATTCCCTGCGGGATGTGTGGGAGGTCCGTCATTCATAAAGAATGTGAAAGCACCGATGCCGTGGGTAAACATAATGGCAACGGGTGCTGTAGAGCCTACAGAGGAGAATCTGAAGGCGTGGATGGAGGCTGGAGCATTCTGCGTCGGAATGGGCTCGAAACTATTCCCAAAGGAGGCGATAGCTGAAGCGAGATGGGGTGCCATAACGGAGCTTTGTCGCTCGGCATTGGCGATAAAAGCCACACATCGCAAGTAGAAACCTAAAAAACCTAAAACTATATGAGACCAAACACTAACTCAAAAGGAGGATACCTCGCATCGCTGTTTATGTGTGGATGTCTATTCTTCATATTTGGATTTGTATCGTGGGTGAACTCGATACTCATCCCCTACTTCAAAGTGGCGTGCGACCTGCACAACGAGGTGCTGAGTTACTTAGTGGCATTTGCATTCTACATTGCATATCTTGTGATGTCGATACCGGCTTCGGTGATGCTTAACAAGATAGGATTCAAACGAGGTGTAGAGGTCGGATTGTGGGTGATGGCACTCGGTGCGGCGTTGTTCGTACCTGCGGCACTGACACGTACATACGCACTATTCTTAGCGGGATTGTTCTCATTCGGTATCGGTCTGGCGATATTGCAGACAGCGGCAAACCCTTTTGTAACGATAATAGGTCCGATAGAGAGTGCTGCACGACGAATAAGCATAATGGGTATATGCAATAAGTTTGCAGGAATAGTGTCACCACTGATATTCTCGGCTCTGGTAATACGCGAGGCAGACAAGACAACGATGGAACTCGTAAAGAGTGGAGAGCTGACGGGCGTAGCCAAAGAGGCGGCATTGGATGATATGATACTAAACGTCATACCGCCATATATTGCTTTGGCGGTGATACTCTTCGTATTCGGCATCGTATTCTACAAGTCATCGATACCCGACATAAATCCTCAGTCGTTAAACAAAGCAGAGGAGGGCGAGGGAAGCGAGAGAAAGAGCATACTCTCCTATCCGTACCTGATACTCGGAGCATTGGCTATGTTCTGCCACGTAGGCTCACAGGTGATATCGGTAGATACAAGCATCCGTTACGCAGAGAGTATGGGATGGTCGCTGGATGAGGCAAAGATACTGCCCTCGATGACGCTGGGCTGCATATTGATAGGTTATCTGCTCGGAATAGTGCTCATACCGAAATATCTGAAGCAGCAGAAGGCTCTGCTGATATGTACAACAACGGGACTCGTATTGTCGTTGTGTGCGATACTGCTCAGCGGAAGTGTGCAGTTGTTTGGTCATACAGCCGACATATCGCTGTGGTTCATAATCCTGTTAGGATTGCCTAACTCGCTCATATTCGCAGGAATATGGCCGCTTGCGATACGCAACTTGGGAAAGTACACCAACTTGGGCTCTTCGCTGCTGGTGATGGGACTTTGTGGAAATGCTTTCCTGCCACTGATATATGGCTATGTGGCAGATAACTTTGACCTGAGGATGGGATATTGGGTATTGGTGCCCTGCTTCGTATACCTGATATTCTACGCATCGGTAGGACATAAGATTGAGCACTGGACACCTCAACGCAAATAAGGCTATGGGAAAGATTCTGATAAAGGGCGGAATGGTGCTTAGTGGTGGCATTCAACAAGAGATTGATATCCTGCTCGAAGGAGGTAAGATAGCAGCTATAGAAGCTGATATAAAGGCGGAAGGGTGTGAGATAATTGATGCCACGGGGCAATATGTGTCGGCAGGATTTATTGACCTTCATACGCACGGAGGTGGCGGAGCAGACTTTATGGATGGCAGAAGAGAGGACTACGCAACAGCACTCGCTGCACACGCCAACCACGGAACGACACTACTCTACCCCACAACGCTGTCGAGCACAACAGAGTCGCTGCACGAAGCGGTAGCGGCATACAAAGCGGCAAAGCAAGCCTCGCCAAAAGGGGCACAGATGGGTGGACTGCACTTAGAGGGTCCATACTTCGCCTACGAAATGAAGGGAGCACAAGACCCACGATATCTGCGTAACCCCGAGGCAGAGGAGTATATGACTTTGCTCGATGAGGCTGATGGAGCAATAGCACGCTGGAGCCTCGCACCAGAGCTGGAGGGAGCACCTCAAATGGCGGAAGAGCTACGCAAGAGGGGTATCGTAATGGCAATGGGACATACAAACGCTACATTCGAGGAGTGCGAGAAGGCATACGAGGCGGGATTTACGCATATGACACACTTCTATTCGTGTATGAGTACCATAACACGCCGAAACGCATATCGCTACGCCGGAGTGGTGGAATATGGATACTACAACGATGGCGTAACGTGTGAGCTGATAGGCGACGGAATACACGTGCCAGAGTCGCTGCTCAAGCTGATGTTCAAGATAAAGGGGGCTGAACGTATAGCCCTGTGCACAGACTCGATGCGTGGAGCAGCAATGCCCGACGGAGTATATAAGCTCGGAAGCATAGCTGAAGGACAGGATGTAGTGGTGGAGGATGGAGTGGCAAAACTGATGGATCGCTCGGCATTTGCAGGAAGCGTGGCTACGATGGACAGAGTGGTTCGCACCGTCTGGCATTTGACAGGGCTTCCACTTGCGGAGATTATTCGCTCGGCAACGCAGACACCAGCCCAGATAATGGGCGTAGCAGAGCAGAAAGGCTCAATAGGGGTGGGCAAGGATGCCGATATAGTGATATTTGATAAAGAGGTAACGATAGCATACACCATAATAGGTGGTGAGGTGTTTTATAAAAAATAGACGAAGAGATGCTGGTAAAGGAGTTTACAAAAGATAAGCTGAAGGTGCAGATATATTCATCGCGTCAGGCGATGGGCGAAGGTGCAGCAGCGGAGGCTGTAGCATACCTCAAAGAGCTGCTCAGCAAGCAGGAGTGTGTGAATATAATATTTGCAGCAGCACCATCGCAGAATGAGTTTCTGGCAGCGGTAGCCGCATCGGATATAGAGTGGGATAGAGTAAACGCATTCCATATGGATGAGTACATAGGGCTGAAGAGTGATGCTCCGCAGGGCTTTGGTAACTTCCTGCGTCGTGCGATATTTGACCGTGTGCCATTCCGAAGTGTGCATTACCTAAATGGCGAGATTGAGCCTAAGAAGGCGTGCGAGGAGTATGCGAAACTGCTCACAGAGAATCCCGCAGATGTGGTGTTTATGGGTATAGGCGAGAATGGACACATAGCATTCAACGACCCACACGTAGCCGACTTCGAGGATAAGGAGGTGGTGAAGGTGGTAGACCTGGATGAGAAGTGTCGCCAACAGCAGGTGAACGATGGCTGCTTTGCCACGATAGAGGATGTGCCGACACACGCAATGACGCTCACAATACCTACGCTATGCCGAGCAAAGCGACTATTCTGCGTAGTACCGGCAGCGACAAAGGCGTGGGCGGTAAACGAGACGATAAATGGCGAGATATCGGAGCACTGCCCCGCATCGGTGATGCGTCGCCACGACAATGCAACACTATACATTGACAACAACAGTTCGAAACTATTAAACTACTAAACGTATGAAGAGATATTTACTTGCTATCGTAGCAATGGTGCTCGCAGTAAATGTAGCGGCACAGGATGAAATCCGCATCGGCATAATAGGTTTAGACACATCGCACTCAACGGCATTCACAAAGCTGATAAACAGCGGCGACGAGGAGTGGGCAGAGGGCTATCGCGTAGTGGCGGCTTATCCCTATGGCTCACAGGTGATAAAGTCGGCATACGAGAGAATACCCGAGTACACGGAAAAGGTGAAGGAGTATGGAGTGGAGATAGTAGGCTCGATAGATGAACTGCTTGAGAAGGTGGATTGCGTATTGCTGGAGACAAACGATGGTAATCTGCATTTAGAGCAGGCGGTAGCGGTATTCAAGGCGGGAAAGCCCTGCTTCATAGATAAGCCATTGGCGGCGACACTTCCTCAGGCGATGGCAATATGCGAGTTGGCAGAGCGATACAACGCCAAGTTCTTCACATCGTCGACACTGCGTTATACGCCTCGCAACCAGGAGTTGCGTGCCGAGGCAGAGGGCAAGATAAAGGGTGCAGACTGCTTCTCACCTCACAATCAAGAGCCTACACATCCGGAGTATGGCTTCTATGGAATACACGGCATAGAGACACTCTACACAGTAATGGGCGGTAAGGGTTGTGTGGCAGTGAGCCGTATGGCAACACACAAGGACCACGTCGTAGTGGGCGAGTGGGAGGATGGCAGAATAGGAACATTCCGTGCCTTCCTCGATGGAACACAGCTCTATGGCGGAACAGTATATACCGACCGCAACAAGGCTCTTGCAGCAGGAGGATATATCGGCTACAAGGACCTGCTGAAGGAGATACTCCGTTTCTTCAGCACAGGCGTAGAGCCTATATCACGCGAGGAGTCACTGGAGATATTTGCATTTATGCGTGCAGCAAACCTCAGCGGAGAGCGTGGCGGAGCGAGAGTAACACTCGAGGAGGCATATCGCTCAGCAGAGAAGGAGGCGAAAAAGTTGTTGAAACAATATAAATAGTCCGAAAATGAAAGGTATATGGTCGGTGGTGCTCGCCGTAGCTATCATCACAGGCGTAGCGAGTTGTGCCTCAACAAAGAGTTCGGAGGCAACGAGCGAGAATCGTATCGTGGTATTAGACCCGGGACATTTCCACGCAGGACTGTTGCAGATGCACCGAATAGAGGGTATGTGCGACACGGTGGCGGTCTATGCCCCACGCGAAGGACAAGAGCTGGGTGGTTATCTGTACAACATAAATTACTACAACAACCGCAAGCGAAACCCAACGAGCTGGGTGCTGGAGAAGTATGTCGGCGAGGATTACTTAGAGCGAATGATAGCCGAGCGAAAGGGTAACACCGTAGTGCTGGCAGGAAACAACCAGAAGAAGACTCGCTACATATATGAGGCTATAAAGGCTGGATTCAACGTGTTGGCAGACAAGCCAATGGCTATCACAACGGAGGACTTTGAGTTGCTGGAGAAGGCGTACAAGTTAGCAAAAAAACGCGGGCTGATACTCTATGAGTTGATGACCGAACGATATGACATATACAACATCGTAGAGAAAGAACTTCTGCACAACAAGGCGGTATTCGGCAAGCTGGAGCGAGGAACAGCCGACAAGCCAGCGGTATATATGGAGAGTGTACACTACTTCTGCCGTATATCGTCAAGCGGCAAGGCTTCGGAGCGACCAATGTGGTACTATGACGTAGCACAGCAGGGCGAGGGAATAGCCGACGTGACGACGCACCTGATAGATCTGGTGCAGTGGAGCTGCTTCCCCGAGCAGAGCATACGACGTGGTCGCGACGTAGTGCTTACGGATGCGACGCACTACCCTACGCTCATAACCCTCGATGAGTACAAGCAGTCGACACGTGCCGAGGACTTCCCAGACTACCTGCAGAAGGATATTCGCAATGGAGTATTAGAGGTGATGGCGAACGGAACGCTCAACTTTGAGATGAAGGGCATAAACGTAGGCATAAAGGTGATATGGGACTACCTGACACCAAAGGGTGGCGGAAACACCTCGACCTCGATAAAGCAAGGTACACGCTCACGAATTGAGATAGTGCAGAATGCTGAGACGGGCTTCAAGAAGGAGTTCTTCGTGGTAAAAGCAGAGGGCGTAGATGCAGAGGAGTTTGATACGGCGATAAAGAGTGCCATAGCAGAGCTGAACGGAGAACAGCCATACATAACACTCACCTCAGAGGGCGAGAGCCGTTACCGTCTGGAGTTCTCGAAGGAGAGCAAGAGCAGCCACGAGAACCACTTTGGATTGGTGGCACAGAGCTACTTCCGTTATATGGAGGCAGGAGAGGCTCCTGCTTGGGAGCGAGAGAATGCTCTGTCGAAATATTGGATTACGACGCAGGGAGTAGAGCGAGCAAAGAGCAAGGAGTAGAGAGATGGAGCAGAGCGTAGAATATGTAGCCGAACAGAGGGCGTTTTATGCCTTGGTGCCCAACGTGATGGGTACTCGGTTTGAGATAATATTCTACGGAAAGAGTGCCGAGGAGGCTCAGCTGCTATGGGAGCAGATAGCTCGCAGACTGGAGCAACTGCACAAGATGCTCAATCGCTTTGATGCAGAGAGTGAGGTGGGACTGATAAACAGTCAGAAAGATATTCTGCCACACACGATAAGCCCAGAGTTGGAGCATATATTATCGCTCTGCAAAGGGTATTGGGAGCAGACAGAGCGACTGTTTGACATAACACGCCGCGATATGAGCCTGATAGAGTTTGGCGAAGGAGTATTGCGAAAAAGGAGCGAAGAGATAATGCTCGACTTTGGAGGTTTTGCCAAAGGGTATGCTCTGCAAGAGATTGGGCAGATGCTCAGAGCCGAGGGCATTGGGCGTGCGATAGTGGACTTTGGCAGAAGCACGATAATGGCGATAAACACCGAAGCGGAGAATGAGGGGTGGCAGATAGCATTGCCCTCGCCATACGATGGACGTGAGGTGGAGCTATTCACTCTCAGAGATGCGACACTATCGACATCGGGCAACACACCCTCATACAGCGGACATATCATAAATCCGCAGACGGGAGAGCACATAGAGCAAAGGATGATGTGTGCCGTGGTGGCGAAAGATGCATTGGAGGCAGAGGTGATGAGTACAGCGATGATGGTAGCAACGGATGAGCAGATGCAACGAATAGTAGCAGAAAGGGATGACATAAGAGTAAAAAGATATAATCTTTAGGGATGGAAGAGAACAAGAAAATGGAGCGAGAGGTGTCGCGACGTGAGTTCATAAAGGAGCTCGGATACTTAGCAGGAGGAGCTGTATTGCTCTCGATGCCGTGGCTGAAGTCGCAGACACCGGAGAAGCTAAAGGAGATAAATGGGCAGGGAGCACGTGTGGCACTCATAGGTTGTGGCTCACGCGGTCAATATCACCTGCACAACCTCAGAAGCATACCTCACGCAGAGGTGGTAGCTCTGTGTGATGACTATGAGCCTAACCTGAAGGCTGCTGCTGAGCTATATCCAAAAGCAAGACTATATAGCGACTACCGTTCACTACTCGAGGCAAGCGACGTGGATGGAGTGATAATAGCAACACCGCTACACCTGCACGCACCGATGACACTCGACGCATTGGCTGCCGGAAAACACGTATTCTGCGAGAAGGCAATGGCACGCACGATGAGCGAGTGCAGAGCCGTCTACGAGGCTTACAAGCGTTCAGATAAAGCTCTGTACTTCTGTATGCAGCGAATGTATGACCCAAAGTACATAAAGGGAATGGAGCGTGTGCACTCGGGACTCATAGGCGAGATAGTGGGACTGCGTTGCCACTGGTTCCGCAATGCCGACTGGCGTAGAGCGGTGCCATCGCCCGAATTGGAGCGAAGGATAAACTGGCGACTCTATCGCGAGTCATCGGGAGGATTGATGACAGAGCTGGCGTGCCATCAGTTGGAGGTGTGCAACTGGGCAATGGAGCGTATGCCGGAGACGATAACAGGTATGGGTGATATAGTATACTGGAAGGATGGCAGAGAGGTATACGACAATGTGAACGTGATATATCGCTACGCCAACGGAGTGAAGATAAACTACGAATCGCTCATTTCGAACAAGTACAACGGAATGGAGGATCAGATACTCGGACACAAGGGTACGGTCGATATGACAAAGGGTATATATTACTTAGAGGAGGATAATCAGCTCTCGGGAATACGTCAGCTGCTGCGTGAGGGCAAAGAGAAGACTCTCGGTGCGATACCTACAGCAGGACCGAGCTGGAGACCTGAGACACGCGTGGATTATGTGCCACACACATTGGTGGAGGGGCAGATAAGCGTAAACAGCGGTCAGAGCACAGTAGGTGCTGACAAAGATGGCTCGGATGTGATACTCTCGGCATTCTGCCAATCGTGCATAACAGGCGAAAAGGCTGAAAACGTAGTGGAGGAGGCATACTGCTCGACACTGCTCTGTCTGCTGGCTAACCAGGCAATGGATGAGAAGCGGATAATAACATTCCCAGAGGAGTATAAAATACCTTATATGAAATTTTAGATATGAGAAGGGATAAGGTGATAGCAACGATAACTCTCGGCGACGTAGTAAGAGAGTTGGTGGTGTTTGCGGTATGTCTGGTGGTAGCTATAGCACTCAATGCCTATGCAATCGTACACTACCAGACCAGATGGAGTGAACTACATACGGATATAGGTTTTACTGTATCATTGGCACTCATCATCTACACAGCACGATGTGTGGCGAAAGCTCTGATAATTGTTATGTGGAAGTTGGCGAAGAAGCTACGACATAAGATGAAACGATAACAAACTAAAACTACAAGATATGCTGACAAGAAAAGATTTTTTAAAACAGACATTGGCGGGTGCAGCGGCACTATCATTAGGGGGTGTGGCGTCGACAATAGCAGCACCACTTGGTAAGGTGTTGGGAGCAAATGACCGCATACGAATAGGTATAATAGGCGTAAACTCGCGTGGTCGAGGCATAGCGAAGGGGCTATGTAAGCTGCCCGACTGTGAGATAACATACGTCTGCGATGTAGATGAACGTGCGATAACACGTTGCCAGAACAGTGTAGAGAAGATTACGGGCAAAGCACCAAAGGGCGAGCGTGATCTGCGTAAGTTACTCGAGAAGTCAGATGTGGATGCTGTGGTGATAGCAATGCCCGACCACTGGCACGCACCGGCGGCGATAATGGCTATGCAGGCAGGAAAGCACGTCTACTTGGAGAAGCCAACGAGCCACAACCCTGCTGAGAATGATATGTTGGTACGCACAGCTCTCAAGACAGGAGCGGTGGTGCAGGTGGGTAATCAGCGTCGTTCGTGGCCAAATGTGCAGAAGGCGATAGCGGAGTTACACGCAGGAGAGATTGGCAAGGTACGTTATGCCAAGTCGTGGTATGTCAACGCACGCCCATCAATCGGCATAGGCAAGGAAGTAGAGGTACCCGAGTGGTTGGATTGGGAGTTGTGGCAGGGCCCTGCTCCACGTCGTCCTTACAAGGATAACATCGTACACTACAACTGGCACTGGTTCTGGCACTGGGGAACAGGCGAGGCACTCAACAACGGTACACACTTTGTCGATTTGTTGCGTTGGGGATTGAAGGTGAATTACCCTACTAAAGTCGATTCGATAGGTGGTCGCTACTACTACCAGGATGATTGGGAAGCACCCGACACACAGCTCATAACATATCAGTTTGGCGACGAGGCATCGTGCTCGTGGGAGGGTCGCAGCTGCAACTCACAGCCTGTGGATAACCAGGGCTTGGGCGTGGCGTTCTACGGCGAGAAGGGAACGCTTTACCTCTCGGGTGGTAACGACTACAAGATTTGCGATATGAAAGGTAAGGTTATCAAGGATGTGAAGAGTGATTTGCAGTTCGAGGAGGGCAACCTCCTGAACCCATCGGAGGCTCTCGACGTATTCCACTTCCGCAACTGGTTTGACGCTATACGCAAGGGCACGAAGCTCAACTCGGACATCGTGGAGGCTTGTATGAGTACTCAGTTAGTGCAGTATGGTAACATAGCACAGCGTGTGGGACACTCATTGGAGATTGACCCTGTGAGTGGTCGCATACTCAACGCAGACAAGGAGATAAATCGTCTGTGGGGACGTAAATACGAGAAGGGCTGGGAGCCGAAGTTGTAAAGCGAAATGAGCAATGAGTAATTCGTAAAGAGTAATTACCGTCGTAGCAATGCGGGTAACCGATTGGTTACCCGCATT
>JAEIGA010014470.1_pt1 | contig 12007 bp, 9 predicted proteins | sample 9270691 | NCBI WGS metagenome assembly JAEIGA01 (sample SAMN17057246, study PRJNA624740) | gut metagenome | biome: biome; isolation source: fecal sample | host: Bos grunniens | place: China: Xizang | collected 2019
CAAAAGAAGGAAGAACTTTTAATGTCAATTTAGGATCGATTCAGCACTTGCCTCTTGAGGCCGCACGCAAGCTCGTGAATCAAATCAATGACGCACTTTCCGCAGGCATTCTTCCAAAGGCATATCTTCAATCCTTGCTACCCAAAAATGAGGATAAGAAGCCATGTCTCAATGACGTCTTCGAGAAAGCCATGCGCGACATTGCCAAGCATAAGCGATGGCGTCATCCTGGCTCTGAACTCCAATGGCGAAGCTCCATGCAAAGATATGTATTGCCAATCATTGGCGACATTCCTCTTGACAAAATCACTCACAAAGAGGTGTTGAGAGTCTTAAAACCGATTTGGGATACAAAGCATGAGACTGCCCTTCGTGCGATGTATAGCTTGGTAACCTTCTTAAATTGGGCCGAGCTCCACGGCTATCGAACGGGAGAAAACCCAGCCGAATGGAATAACAAGCTTTCTGCGGTTCTCTCTAGGCGTTATCGAGCGCAGGAAAGGAAACCCCACAAAGCAATTAACATTGACGAAATGCCCATGCTTTGTGAAAAGCTTTGGCGTAGTAATAAACTCGGTCACAAGGCCGTGCTCTTTGGCATTCTGACAGCCACGCGCGTGTGTGAGTTTCGGGAAGCAAAGTGGGATGAGTTCGACTTTGAAAATCGCATTTGGAGCATTCCACCGGCACGTCGCAAGGATCGAAAGCTTTTTCCGCATCGAGTGCCACTTTCCAATGAAACAATGGCTTTGTTGGAGCGTCTATCGAACAAGACAGACCGCCTCTTTCCTGGCACGAAAAACACTTTCATGCACTTTCGTACGCCCTATGCGGCTTTACAGACGATTGGATACGAGGTGTCGATGCACGGCATGCGCTCGACTTTCCAGGATTGGGCGGCAATCACACACCAGGATTTGTATGCCAGCGAAGTCGCTCTTTCTCATAGTTTCGGCACTCAGACAACAAGGTCTTATTTACGGACAGACATGCTGGATGAGCGCCGCGAAATCATGCAACAGTGGGCCGATTATTGTTTTAAGAACATCGATAGCCTCGAGGAGTGACATCGTTATGGCAATTCACAAACTTACCGCCAAGCAGGTGATGACACTCCCTGATGGTAGCTATACCGACGGCAATGGCTTACATCTGACCGTTCAAAATAACGGAACATCTCGTTCTTGGAAATACAGACGAATGAAAGATGGAAAAGAATTTAATGTCGGTTTAGGAGCGATTCGCCACTTGTCTCTCGAGGCCGCTCGAAAGCTCGTGGATCGGATCAATGACGCCCTTACCGAAGGTATTCCTCCCAAAGCATATCTTCAATCCTTGATACCAGCTCGACAAAAGGAGGAAAAGAAACCAAGTCTCAATGACGTATTCGAAAAAGCCATGCGTGACATTGCCAAGGCTAAGCGCTGGCGCAAACCCTATACCGAAGCCATGTGGCGAAGGGTCACACGGATGTATACATTGCCTCTCATTGGTGACATCCCTCTCGACAAAATCACTCACAAAGAGGTGTTGAGAGTCTTAAAACCAATTTGGGATACAAAGCATGAAACTGCCCTTCGTGTGATGTATAGCTTGGAGAGCCTCTTAAATTGGGCAGAGCTTCATGGCTATCGAACGGGAGAAAATCCGGCCCAATGGAATGGAAAGCTTGCGTTAGTCCTCTCTAGCCCTCTTAGGCAGGAGAAGAAACACTTCAAAGCGATTAGCATTGAAGAAATACCCATGCTTTGTGAAAAGCTTTGGCAAAGTCCCAAGCTAGGTCACAAGGCCGTGCTTTTAGGCATTCTGACGGCTACGCGCTTGAATGAATTCCGAGAAGCAAAATGGGAAGAATTCAACTTTGAAAATCGGATTTGGAGCATACCCTCTGCACGTCGAAAAGATGGGAGGACATTTCCACATCGAATACCTCTGGCCAATGAAACAATCGCTTTACTGGAGCAACTACCGCATAAAACAGACTGTCTCTTCCCTGGCCGAAAAGACACCTTTATAAACCGCAACACACCAAATGTGGCTTTAAGGTGGACCGGATACAAAGGGACGATGCATGGCATGCGATCGACTTTCCGAGATTGGGCTGCGATCACACGCCAAGATTTGTTCGCTAGCGAAATCGCTCTTTCTCATAACCTCGGCACTCAGACAATGATGTCTTACTTACGTACGGACATGCTAGATGAGCGCCGCGAGATCATGCAGAAATGGGCTGATCATTGTTTTAAGCTTATTAATAAATAACCGCCAAATAGGAGTGCCCGTCGATGGTTCTATAGAAAACCAATCGGCGGGCTTTTTTGTCTACAGAGGCACATTGTCGTTGCCTCTAGAACTCACTTTTGACTAAACACAACAAGCAAATTACATCTTTACTCAAAAGAAACTCTTTGTTGCACAAAAGCAACGCTTTCTAATGGAAATTGCGTTGCAAATTTGCAACCAAGTGTTCGAGTGACCGATAATGCTCCAAGAATATTTGAGCTGCTTTTAATTGAGCAATAAAAGTATTCACTTTTCGTATATTGAAAGGAAAAAATATCATGAAAAAGACATTAGCTGCTGTTGCTGTTTTGGGCGCTTTTGCTGCTTCCGCTTCTGCTGACGTTACGGTTTACGGTCGTGCTGACGTGGGCGTCAACTATAACGGCGATACGAACACCCTCACGATGAAGACGGGCCAATCCTCTGGTAACCGTTGGGGTTTGATGGGCTCTGAAAAGATCGCTGAAAACTTGACGGTCGGCTTCCAATTGGAAAGCGGTTTCAACGTCGATGACGGCACGATGGGTCAAAAGTATGGCTCCAAGGGCGTCTTCAGCCGTGAATCTCGCGTCTATGTTGCTACGGACTACGGTACGTTCCACTTCGGTCGTATGGGTACGTTGAGCTCCGGTGCTGGTACGGTTTCCATCGCTGACAACCTCACGGTCTTCGGTACGGGTTACGGTGCTTTCTCTGGTGACATGACGTACATCCTTGATACGGACACGCGTCGTGACAACGTTGTTACGTACCAATCTCCGAAGATGGCTGGTGCTACGTTCTACGCACAAGCTGCCTCTGATGAAGCTGAAGGTTGGGCTCAAGGTTCCGATCGCTACTACGCAGCTGCTGTTGAATACAAGGCTGGCGCATTCTCCGCAGGCCTCGTTGCAAGCATGACGGATGCTAAGACCACCACGGCAGAAGGCGAACACAAGATGCAAGTCGTTGCTGGTGTTGGCTATGACTTCGGTGTTGCCAAGGCTAAGTTGACGGCTGCTTACACGGATTACGAAAACTTCGGTGATGACTCCTACGGTGTCTTGCTCGGTGTGTCTGCTCCGGTTATGGGCGGTACGTTCGACGTTCAAGTTGGTTATGCTGACGGCGCCGATGAACTCACGGCAGGCTTGACGTCTGATGTGGAACGTTTCTCCGCAGCTGCTATGTTCCAATATCCGTTGAGCAAGAAGACGAGCCTCTACGTTGGTACCGGTTACGCTGAAGAAGATATCGCTGGCGTGAAGTCCAACAAGGCTGAATACTTCGCTGGTATGCTCACCAAGTTCTAATCTTTTGACACAAGTCTTTAGTTAAGAACTAAAAAACCCCGGAAATCTGCAGATTCCGGGGTTTCTTATTGGCCAAAATAAAAAAAGCTCGATGATCTTACATGTGGAATCATCGAGCTTTTTTCAATGCATTTAGCTGCGTTTAGATTTAACAATCGTTCTAATCAATTCATCCCATCGGCCCCATACAGTATCTGGAGAATATTTAACCATGTCTAGTTTTGCTTGAGCTCCCATTTTTTTTCTCAGCTCAAAATCAGACATCAGTACATCTAATTTCTGGCTAATACCCTCTGCCGAACTATCACATAAAAAACCATTCTCTCCATCTTGAATGATTGAATTGACAGAAGAACACTCTTTGCATCCAATGACAGGCAAGCCCATAGACATCGCCTCTGTCATCGCCAAAGGCATACCTTCATATGCAGAAGGAAAACAAAAAATAGCGCCTTCTTTTAAAACCGATGGTACATCTTTCGTTGATCCACAAAGCCTTACTCGATCTTGAAGCCCCAAACGTCTAATCATTGACTCTAAGTAAAGTGTATCCTTGGGGTGCTCATTTTTTTCGCCCCACAGTTCAACAGACCACTCTGGATGATTCTCTGCAATCTTGGAAAACGCCTCTACAATCAACCACTGACGCTTAATGGATTTAGAGATTCGTCCCACATTAATAATTACTGGCTTTTCGAGAGACGAAGATTCACTAAACTGAGGGACAATATTTGGAACCGCAACAATATCCGCTTCAGGAAAAGTTTTTTTAGCAATATCAATATACTCAGGCATTAACACCTGTAAGCAGGCACTCTTTCTTAGAGAGTCCTTAAACACCTCATTTTCATCACCATCATAAGAAGGTAGAGTGTGATTCATCGTTATTACTGGCGTCTTTACCTTTAACACATCCAATAACAAATAAGTAGCTAACGCCTGAAACGTGATAAAAACATCAACTGGCGGTATGCCATCAAGCAATTTTTTAATCTGTGATGCCCTCGGATGATATTTGCATTGAATTTTCTTTTTTGTACGATTTCTTTTATCTACGAAAAGTGGCGCGACACGGCGGTGTACCTGAAGCCAAAAATTGTGCGCCATTGAGACCTTGCAATTATGGTATTCCACAGCCTCGTCAATAGGAAACACCGGACTTCCTCGATGGGTATCATGAACAATAGCAACAACCTCATGGCCTCGGCGACTGAGATTATTAGCCATATCAAAAAATACCTTTTCTGTCCCACCATATGCGTTATTGACTCGTCCCATGTTAACTAAGGCGATTCTCATAAAAACTCCATAGTTGTTCAAACAATGTTTACTATTAGTTACTTCATCAATTCCTGATCAGGATTGGTGAGCGAGAAGTATTTTCTCAAAACTAATAAATGAATCAAATCTTCACGATCTTTATCTTGAAATTGCTTCACGTATTCATGCGCATTTTCAATAATCTTTTTTGCCTCTTCCGGATGATCAATGTAATACTGAAGTCGTTCCGGCAAATCGGAATAATCAGATTTAATTTCAATGTAATGATAATTGGGGACTAACTTGCCCTCCATGAACCACGTTTCATATTTTGGCTTGGGCATCACTGCAATTGAATTCGATGACATAATCCACTTCAAATTACTAGCAACATCATTACCTTCGATCGATATAACAAATTTGTATTTCAAATGATCATAAAGAGTAATTAAAGGCTTACCCCATTCTTGTTTAACGGGTTTAGGACTAGTATCTCCACAATCAACCCAATTTGAATCAAAGTATTTCTCCATAAAAGCGACACGATGAGGTTGATAGGATGCTCCGCGGTAAATTGCTTTGTTACTTTTTGATTCAAAGCTCCTTTTATCTTTTAAAAACGTGAAATGTCGAACTTTATCTAAGTTACACACAACACAATTTTGATTATCACTACCAATTGGGCGACTTTTGAGGATGGAGGGTGTAGGAGGCACTATAGTATTGTCGCCGAAGGCTGTGTCGACCAACAGCTTCCCGTCAAAAAAACGTGAATACTCAAAAAGGTCTCGGAAATAATTACTTTTTCCTTTCGGCATCGAAATTAGCGAATACTCACCATCAAGGCGAGTTTCCGTAGTTATCTTGCAGTAATAGCCCACCCGCTCCAAGATATAATCTTTATCAGAGCGAGAATCAAGTGAGTTAATTAAGTACTTAGATCGATGTCGAAGCCACCATAAAGGCGCTAGACGATGCATAAGGCAACGCAAGTGATATGCTACCTTTGAATTTTTACCTCGCGGCTTTAAATGCACCTTTCTTAAATCAATTCCGAATGCCATAATCTTGCCCCAAAAAACATCTACAAAATTCATCGCCTAATTAGACAAATTAGGCATTGAGTTCATCCTTATGAAAAAGACGACGTGTAAGAGCCAAGGCCTCAGCAATCACCTTATCCATGTCGTAATAACGATAAGAACCTAAGCGACCTCCGAAGATAATCTTTTTCTCCTGTTGTGCTAATTCCTTGTACTTGAAATAGAGATTCGTATTGATCTCATCATTAACTGGATAATAAGGCTCGTCCCCTAACTTCCATTCAGAAGGGTACTCTCGACTAATAATGGTCTTTTCTTGTTGGCCAAAATCAAAATGCTTATGTTCAATAATTCGGGTATAAGGAATCTCTCGTTCTGTGTAATTTACTACGGCAACACCCTGATAATTTTTTTGATTAAGCGTTTCACTTTCAAAACGAACGCTTCGGTAATTCAAAGTGCCTAAACAATAATTAAAGTAGGAATCAATCGGACCTGTAAAAATAATTTTTTCTGCCAACGCATCTAGCTCTTCTTTGTGCTCCAAATAATCAAAATTTACGCGAATCTCTACACCATCAAACATTTTCTCAACCATTTTGGTATAACCGCCTACCGGAATACCTTGATAACGGTCATTAAAATAGTTGTTGTCATACGTTAAACGAACTGGCAAGCGCTTAATAATGGATGCTGGCAATTCAGTGCATGGCCGTCCCCACTGTTTTTCCGTATATCCTTTAATCAGAATTCGGTAGATATCGCTACCAACTAAGCTGATAGCCTGCTCTTCCAAATTTCTCGGCTCTGTGATTGATGCCTCTTCTCTTTGGCGGGTAATCATCATCTCCGCTTCAGCAGGTGTTTTTACTCCCCACATCGCATAAAAAGTATTCATATTGAAAGGAAGGTTGTATAACTTCCCCTCAAAATTCGCAATCGGTGAATTAACAAAATTATTAAATTCTGCAAATTGATTCACATAGTCCCATACTTCTTTATTGGAAGTATGGAAAATATGAGCACCGTATCTATGCACATGAATACCCTCTAGCTCTTCCGTAAATACATTCCCTGCAATATGAGAACGCTTTTCAACAACCAAACAGGACTTACCTGCTTTTTTAGCTTCGTGAGCAAACACAGCTCCAAATAATCCAGCTCCAACAATTAAATAATCGTATTTCATACTAAAAAATCCTTTTAGTCCTGTTGGTAGAAGACTGTTATCTCTACTAGTATTTACGCTTGTGCTTCAAGTACAGCTCAAACACAGAGGGATAATCGGTGATCATTTTAAAATACATTCGTGTTACGAAAGACCAAGATTTTGTGCTAAAACCATTAGCCTGCAAAATCCTCCAATCATTCACCCATCGTTCATAAAACTTAGCTGCCGCGTCAACATCTAAACGCAAATAGTTCCACTTATATGTTTTATATTGCAATTCGTAAATAATGCTTTCTGCAACATCAGAGAGATTCTTTTCTTTTGCAAAACGGACACACTCTGCATATTCATCACAAACGGAAAAAACATTCTTGCTACTCTTGACCGAATTTCCATCATGCTGTCGATAATGGAGTAAATACTCATCAAGAAGCATATAACGCTCAGCCATCAATTTCGTTTTAAAGGCAAAAGACGTATCTTGATAACTTGCTCCAGGTGTTGGTAGAAAGTTAATTCCACTAGCCTTCAACCAATCCGCTCTATAAATTGCAGCCCAAATAGAGGGTAATTGAAAAAATATCTCGGTGCAGTCTTTCGGACAGAAAACTTGATTCTTCGGTATTGAAGGAAATCTTTCTGCTTTATCTTTTCCGTTTTTAAAATTGAAATAACAAGCACGAGAAACGTCTAAATCAAATTCTTTTGCCTTTGTATACAAAAGCTCAAACATATTGGGTTCGACAAAGTCGTCGGATTCCACAATTCCAATATATTCCCCTTGAGCCATGCTCAAGCCCAAGTTCATCGAATCGCCATAGCCACTATTCGGCTTATCGATAACGATAAACCGGTTATCCCCATCAGTACACTTTTTAATTAAATCAAGAGTTGAATCTCTGCTTCCATCATTGATACAAATAACTTCAATATCTCTAAGAGTTTGGTTTTTAATACTGAGAAGACATTCTTCAACATATTTTTCAACATTACAGCATGGAACTAAGATCGAAACCTTAGGCATTTGTTGCCTCCTATTTAAAATATATAGCCGTGCTTACGAGTGTAATGATTTGTGATTAGTTATTTAAAAACCCCAATAGATTCAAATATCTAGAACCCAAGCCTAGAGCCAAATTAACAACCAATACTACCTAAAAACTATCATTGAATTTTATCAAAACGAGATTTATGCAACCAAAGGATTACTGAATAAATCACTTAAATCACTTAAATATCGAGTACTCACCATTCACCATCTCTCACCAAGTTGTAAACCTCTGAGAAACCGCTAGCCCAGAGGCCGATAGTCCAAATAGTGGATTGACACAAATAGAATCGGAGCTATCGGTATTCCACATGGTTTCTTTTAGTTCAGTTTCTTTTAGTTAACATCTTTATCTCCTCATAATTTTTTATGAGTTACAATTTATAAATTAACTTGAAAATTAACTTGAAAAAATCACGCTTCTAGGCATGACTAAAAGAATTTTTGGCTATTTCCTTTGGACGGCATTTTTGTTTTGCCTCCTGATTCTTAGTATTGTCCGTTTCGCATTTATTCAGCATTACGGCAATGATTTGTTGTCGTCAGATATTTTTTCTGCGTTGCAAAGAGGATTATTGTTTGATGCTAAGTGGACTGCGATTGTCCTTTTGCCAGCATTACTGTTGTTAATTCTTTCTTTACTTCCTCGTTGCCAAAAACTTCAATCTATCGCGAGAGCTGTAACAATTATCGGTGGTTCCGTCATCTTTTTGCTAGCTCTTGTTAATTTTGCTTTTTTCGGTTTTTACGGTACCCCTATCAACTCCCTTATTTTCGGTTTTTTGGAAGACGATACTGTTGCTGTCATCGTGACGATTTGGAAAGATTGGCCTATCTTTTCGTATCTCGCGATTCTCTTCGGTTTTGCTTCTCTCTTAACATTACTTGTACGTAAGGGCAACACAGATTACGACCAATCCTTGAGTTGCAAAGTCTTAAGTCTTTGTCTTTTGACGATTGTTTTGGGTATCAGCGCTCGCGGTTCCGTCGGCAAGTTCCCTCTACGCCATACCGATTTAAATATCTCAACCAATACGTTCATCAATCAAAGCGTCAACAATGGCGGCCAGGCCCTTTACGATGCGTTTAAAGAACGCAAGTCTCAAGATATCGGCAAAGACCCGTTGCGAGGTTTGACGGCGTTTGGTTTCAAATCGGTTAAGGATGCTCATCAATTCATCCAAAAAGAACCGGTCACCAGCAATCAACTAACATCCAAACCCCATGTTGTTTTAACAATTATGGAAGCTATGGGGCGTGACCTTTTTGAGTCTCATCAAGCAGGAAACAATATGCTGGGCGCATTCGAAAAAGCCATGACATCAGGTGATTTATTTTTAAACGCCATCTCAAGCGAAAACGGAACCTTCCCGAGTTTGGAAGGTTTGGTCTTCAATACGCCAATTTCCCCAATTTCTCAATCGAAATATGGATTCAAGCGTTTTGAATTCTCGCAAGTATTACCTTTCCAAAGTGCAGGCTACCGAACGATTTTCCTAACGTCGGGAACGGCAGCTTGGCGAAACATCGCCAACAATTTTCCTAAGCATGGTTATGATGAAATTTACGATGATGTTACGTTGAAACAACGCTACCACATCACCGAATCGAATACCTGGGGCGTTCCTGATCAATATATGTTTGATTACGCCGCCGAATTGCTTCAAGAAGCCGAGCAGAAAGGCGACCGACTTTTCATCGTCATGCTTTCGACAACGAATCACAGTCCGCATAAAACACCTCAGAACTACGATTTAAAACCCGTTAGTTTTGATTTGTTGCCTTCTTGGAAGAGCCATAAGGACGCAAAGCTTTCCTTGGCCATTTTAGAAACGTATCAATATGCCAATGATGCTCTGGGCAAGTTCCTTTTATCGATGCCTGACTCCATCAAAGATCAAACAATCGTTGTCGCGACTGGCGATCATAACACCCGCTCGGTTTTTGAATATCCTGATGCATCCCGTTTGGATCGTCAATTTGGTGTTCCACTTTATTTCCAAGTACCGTCGGCATGGCGTCCGTTATCACCGAATAAAACGAAATGGGTTGGACACTTTGATATTTTCCCGACTTTAAAAGCTTTGGTTCTCAACCAACCAGCATTGGAATCTGAGGGTTGTAACGTATACTCGTCAACTCGTTGCGAAGCTATTTCTTTCTCTCAAATCTTTGGAGGCAAAGGCATCGCCATCAATGAACACGGCGCCGTCGCCAATTTCACTAATCCTCAATTCTTTAAATGGGAAGATTATCGATTAAAACCGACAAGCGAACCTTCCCCTGAACTAAATACGCTTTGGATGAAAGCAAAAGCTAAAGTAGGTTTAGCAGACTACACTGTGCGAAGTGCTTTGATTGACTAACTACGTTTTTAGATATTTGAAAATCACCCCGATCATCATAGGATGGTCGGGGTTTTATTCATTCAGAAACTAACGATTTCAATCTTGCGTTTCGGTCATTAAGTAATACTTCACCTTCTGCCGCCAATTCATAAGCCTCAGATAAAAGCCGCTCGCATCGCTCGGTTCGGCGATGGCTACGCTCGAGGTCTGGACTACGACGGGATTGGATCTGAGAAAATTGTTCGCGCACCCGGAGAGTATCGGCAGTAAGCTCAGCATTAAGCAACTTAAACCGATCCATCTCCACCAAGTATTTGGCTTCTTGTTGCTTTCGAAGGTTTTCAGCTTCCCATAACGCAGACGATTCACGGATTGCATATTCTTTCTCCATTTGTGCAATTTCTTCATCGGCTTCCAGTCGTTCGACATGAGCCCCATAAAAAAAAGCCGATAGACCAAACAGAATCAGTGCTATCGGTATTCCATAAGTTTTAATTTTGGCTAGCATCTTTAAATCCTCCGCAAGTTGCAGCAATCCTCACGATTCACGTTGACATGGTCACGCCAATAGGTCCAATGTTCCGGCACATCTTCACAAACCGAGAACTCACATCCAGGAAGCGCCGCACGTAACGCATCCAATCGACGAATCTTTTCCTCAAGCTCCAAGTGACGATAGCCGCCGCGCTTTAACGTATAAGGCGTCATGTCAATCAAGTCACCAATCCACTTCTCGATCCAATGATTGATTCGCAAAAATTCAACGACAATCTTTTTGACGCCGTACTTTTCAATGACGCCAGGATTGATGAATTCGGAAACAAAGGGCGATAATCGAATGGCCACATCGATGCCGGCATCCTGGAGCTTGGCCGCCGCGTCAAGCCGCTTAGAAGAAAAAGAGCAGCACTCATAAGTGAGGGCTGCTCTGTCATCCGTGTTGGTCACGGTTATTTGGATATGGGCTAATTTTGGATCAAGCCGCTTGAGATATTCGTCGGTTCCAATGAGATGAGATTTCGTCACGACGAGATATCCGATACCGGCGTCATTTAACATGTCGATAGTGGCTTTCGTGACGCCGTGACGGCTCTCTATCGGCTGCAGACAATCGGTCATCCCACCCAAGCGCAAGATGCTCCCAGGCTCAACGTGTTTGATTTTCTTCTTGATTGCCTCCAGGCTTGCGACTTTCGGGTCTTTAGCATCCCATAAGCCACGAAAGGCCAAAAGGCTTTTCGCGTAGCAATACGCACAATCATGCTCGCAACCACACCCGTAGGTATCGAGCCTTGTCGGGTATTGGCAAAGAGAGCCTTCATTGCCAGCCACGGTCTTAAAGAATGATTTGAATTCAGCACTCATGGCGTCCTCCAAAATAAAAAAAGGAGCCGAAGCCCCTTAGTTTTTGAATCAAGATATTCCACAGATTTTTCTAATATGTTCAATCCGCTCTTTATCTATACCTTTTATTTTTATCTGTTTATTAAGAACTGGTATCGGTTCGCCACCGTTGTCCTTCCCATTTGCCCTTAAAGGCACAACCTTTTTACTTTTCTGAA
>JAEIGA010014471.1_pt1 | contig 12007 bp, 6 predicted proteins | sample 9270691 | NCBI WGS metagenome assembly JAEIGA01 (sample SAMN17057246, study PRJNA624740) | gut metagenome | biome: biome; isolation source: fecal sample | host: Bos grunniens | place: China: Xizang | collected 2019
ACCCATCTCTTGAGGAAGTTCTCTGCGATCTTCACGTCAGCCTTCTCGAGGAGGTAAGTCTTTGCATCCTTTGAGAAACGGAAATCTGCCTCCTGAGCATACTCGGCACGGATTCTCTCCTCTACCTTTGCATCGAACTCTGCCTCAGTCTTCACACCGAAAATCTTCTCGAAGGTCTCCTCAGTGAGAGGTGCGTTCACGAATGTCTTTACATTCTTTACAGTCATCTTGAACATAGGATCGAGAGATGCAAGCTCATCCTTGTTGACCTTGAGCATAGAAGCACGGTCAGTCTCGTTCTCAAATGCCTCATTTACGTTTACATCGAGGACATCACCTGGCTTCACGCCTACGAATGACTGTCTTGCAGCCTCAGCTACATTGCGGAGAGCAACGTATGTACCCTCAACCTTAGTCTCGCCCTGCTCGAAGTCAACGATGATGAAATCCTCCTCCTTTGCAGCCTCACCCTCTTCGAGTGAACCATACTGACGGAGAAGATTGTCCTTCATCTCGTTCTTTGCAGCCTCAGTCACTGTGATGGTGTAATATGGAACCTCATCCTCCTGTGAAAGCTCGAATGAGATCTCAGGATTCTCTGCGATATCAAACTTGAAAGTGAAGTCATTACCTGCAACCCACTCTGTCTCAGGCTGATTCTCGCTTGGAAGCGGCTCACCGAGTACACGAAGGTTGTTCTCGTTGATGAAGTTGTTGAGCTCGGTAGCCACTACATCGTTCACTGAATCCACGAGAGCTGAAGGACCATACATCTTCTCTACGAGAGACATAGGAACCATACCCTTGCGGAATCCTTTGAACTCGGCCTTCTTTCTGTAGTCGTTAAGCTTCTTCTTTCTGTTGTCTGCATAATCCTCTGCCGCTACTGTGATAGTGAGCTCGAGGTTGAGATCGTCAATTCTGTTCTGTTCAAGTTTCATATTATCAATATTTTAATTATTTCCTTAAATCAACGCGCCAGGCAGCGCATAAAAGCCTGCAAAAATAATAATTCTGCACGACATTTCAAAATGTCATTTCTTAGCCTTTTCCTTCCTCTTCGGATATGACACGCGCGAATGATACATCTGCTGAAGATAAGCCTTGATCACCTCCTTCAAGCGGTTGATTTCACGAATGGAAATATCGGCATCGCTGAGCTGATCCTCCTTTGCCTTGCCATCCGTAATCCTGTCCACAAGAGATGAAATGCTCTCCGGAGAATAATCCTTGAGACTTCTGGAAGCGGCCTCAACCGCATCGCATATCATCAGTATGACCTGCTCCTTTGATGCCGGCTTGATGCCGTCATAATGAAACGCAGCCACGTCCTCAGGATCACCGCCGGCATTAAGATACTGAGTCAGGAAATATGCAGTACTTGATGTGCCGTGATGCGAGGCTATGAATTCCTTAATTATGCCTGGCAGACCGTGTTTTTCAGCCAAGGCAAGTCCGTCTGATACGTGTCTGATGATCTCCTGGGCACTTTCCTTAGGAGTCAGGCCGGCGTGGTAACGGATTCCGGAAGTCTCGTTTTCGGTAAAGCATTGAGGATTGACGATCTTACCGATATCATGATAAAGCGCTCCGGCACGCACCAGAAGCACATTGGCATCGATGGAACGTGCGGCTGCATCTGCCAGGTTCATCACCTGAAGACAATGCTGGAATGTTCCCGGAGCCTTGTCCGCAAGATTAAGCAGCAGTTTATTGTTGGTGTCGCAAAGTTCCGTAAGCTTTGTATTGGAAACCAGCTTGAAGATCTTTTCGAAGAGATATATCAGAGGATATCCTGCTACAGAAAGAAGTGCGCAGAGCCCAAGGTCCAGGACTGTATGATAATCCCTGAGTCCCTGTGTACCGTCGGCAAGCCTGAAAGCACCCCAGACTATGACCATAACGGCGAATACGATGAGAGCTGTCACGAACTGAAGCCATCCCCTGTTGAAGAAGCCGAACACGAATATGCATACGCATCCCGCCACAAGATACATCATAAACAGCTCCACTCCATCAGGCGCGAATATAAGCATCGGAAGAAGGGATATGAAATATACCGAGAAGACCATTCTTCTGGAAAAGAATGCCAGAAGATAGAGGGAAATCAGGGTGAACGGCATCATATAGAATAACGACGCATCAATCTTGGCGACGATCGAAGAGGCCAGAGCTGCAAGCGAGAAGATCATCAGGAGGTAGAGGTACTTGTTGTACTCATCAAATATCCTGAAGTTACAATAGCAGATCGCAAGGAAGAGGACCAGTACGATGAAGAAGGCCACGAGGATGTTTCCTAACCACATAAATGCTCTTGAAGATCCATAACCGACGCTACGGTCATACTCCTCCCTGTATGAATCAAGAAGCTGTTCGATCTCCGCAGTGACCATTTCTCCCTCAGAGACGATGACCTGACCCGCCTTCACCACTCCAAGAGTAGTGGAAACATAGTTGACCTTTTCTTCGTGCACAAGGTCTGTCGTCTGCTGGTCAAATACAAGATCCGGAATCACAAGAGACGCAAGAGCATCGGATGAATAAAGCGAATCGACATCAGTACCGATTTCGGCCTTGGAGATCCCGTCATAAAGGAAAGCTGCGGCTTCCTCAACTGTAAACACCTCTGACACAGGCACCTTGAGAGCCCTTCTGTCTTTCTGTATATAAATAAGGCTTGAAGGATTATGCTTCAATTCCTCAACATTCTGGTTGGCTGATGGCGTAATGACACCTTTGGAATATATGACGGTCAGCAGATCCTCTACCAGATGCTTGAGTTCAGCCTCTCCTTCAAATTCGAAAGACTCCAGAGTATTAAAGCTACGTGCAGAAGCCTTGGCATCCTGCCTGTAATATGGAATAATCTCAGAACCTGCCTTTTCTATCTCCTCCTGAAGCTGAGCATCTGTCTTGAGAATCGGGAAGTCAAACTGAGCCAGAAGACTTTCGTGCATCCAAGGAGATCCCTTGCTGTAATCATAGTTGAATTTAGGGCTTCTCGGCATAACGAACACAAGAAGCAGAAACAGTCCTATCAAAGGCAGATATGCCTTGAAATTGCGTGGTATCCTGATCTTCTCCATAATAAGATTCTGAAATAAGACAGTTTATAAATACATAGTCAGTGCCGCTACATTATGCAACGACACTGATCCTATGGTAAAATGTTTTTCTTACGCGTCGATATTTGCGTAATGGGCGTTCTGCTCGATGAACTCGCGACGAGGCGGCACATCATCACCCATAAGCATTGAGAATGTACGCTCAGCCTCAGCTGCATTCTCGATAGTGATCTGACGAAGGAGTCGCTTCTCAGGATCCATTGTGGTGCTCTGAAGCTGCTCCGCGCTCATTTCTCCAAGACCTTTGTAACGCTGTACGAACACTCCCTTCTCAGAACCCTTTCCAAGCTGGAGGGTAGCCTCCTTACGTTGAGCCTCTGTCCAGCAGTAGATTTCTTCCTTGCCTTTCTTCACAAGGTAGAGAGGAGGTGTTGCAAGGTATACATATCCGTTCTTAATGAGATCGATCATATAACGGAAGAAGAATGTCAGGATAAGGGTGGCGATGTGGCTTCCATCGACATCGGCATCGGTCATGATGATCACTTTATGATAACGGAGCTTGCTGAGATTCAAAGCCTTGCTGTCTTCCTCCGTGCCCACTGTCACACCAAGTGCTGTATAGATATTACGGATCTCCTCGCTCTCGAACACCCTATGTTCCATCGCCTTCTCCACATTGAGGATCTTACCTCTGAGCGGAAGGATGGCCTGAGTGTTACGGTCACGTCCCTGCTTAGCTGTACCGCCCGCAGAGTCTCCCTCGACGAGGAAAAGCTCGCACACTTCAGGGTCTCTGGAAGAACAGTCGGCAAGCTTGCCCGGCATTCCGGCACCCGACATAACTGTCTTTCTCTGCACCATCTCACGTGCCTTACGTGCCGCGTGACGTGCTGTGGCTGCGAGAATCACCTTCTCGACAATCATCTTGGCCTCTCTCGGATTCTCCTCAAGATACTGCTCGAGAGCAGCTGCAGTAGCCTGCGACACAGCAGAAACCACTTCACCGTTACCAAGCTTGGTCTTGGTCTGACCCTCGAACTGAGGCTCTGCCACCTTTACCGAAACCACAGCTGTAAGACCTTCTCTGAAGTCATCGGCAGCAAGGTCAAATTTGAGTTTCGCAAGCATACCGGCCTTATCGGCATAATTCTTCAAGGTTCTTGTAAGACCCATCTTGAATCCCTGAAGGTGGGTACCTCCCTCGATGGTGTTTATATTGTTGACGTATGAATATATCTTCTCAGTATAACTTGTATTGTACTGGAGAGCGATCTCGATAGGTATGATCTTGTCTGTCTCGAGATAGACAGGGCTCTCGATAAGCTTTTCAGCTCCTCCGTCAAGATAATCGACGAACTCCTTCAGACCGTCCTTCGAATAGAACACATCGCTTCTGTAATGTGTAGTCTCAAGTTCGTTTCCATTCTCATCAACATCATTCACGAGAGTCCTTCTGTCAGTCAGGCTCAGACGTATTCCCTTGTTGAGATATGCAAGCTCACGAAGACGTGCCGCGAGAGTATCATACTTATAGACTGTGGTCACCTGGAAGATCTCAGGATCCGGATGGAATGTAACTGTAGTACCGGTGTCATCAGCATCTCCGACTACCTCAACCGGCTTGTACGGTTTTCCCTGCGAATATTCCTGGACGAACACCTTGCCCTCTCTGTGGATCTCAGCCTTGAGATAGTCAGAAAGTGCATTCACACAGGACACACCCACACCGTGAAGACCACCGGACACCTTGTAGCTGTCCTTGCTGAACTTACCTCCGGCATGAAGGACTGTAAGCACGACCTCAAGAGCTGAACGGTTTTCCTTCTCGTGCATTCCGGTAGGAATACCTCGTCCGTTATCGCTTACAGTTATGGAATTATCCTCATTGATATAGACCTTGATGTCGGTGCAATATCCTGCAAGAGCCTCATCGATACTATTGTCAACCACCTCATACACAAGATGATGAAGACCTCTTTCTCCGATGTCTCCAATATACATCGAAGGCCTTTTCCTTACGGCCTCCAGACCCTCAAGCACCTGAATACTGTTCGCGGAATACTGTTCCGCAGCAGCATTGTTGATTTCGTTCTCGTTCATTATAATTCTCTGTTCTATTATTCTTTTTCAAAGCGTCCGGTCCCATTGCCAACCGGGCCAAACAAACGGACAAATATAGCAATTTTTCTTAAAGATTCAAACAGAATCCCAGGGTAAAATACGGCCCAGCCTCAGCATGCATAAGGCTTCTCTGTATCGTCATATTCAAAAGGTTTCCTCCCCTCGCCCAAAGCGATATCTTATGGTTCAGACGGCCCTCCAGCTCAACTCCGAGATCAGCATAGCCAGGTATCACGGCAGAGGTGTATGTGACTCCTTCCTGAGAATATGCCCTCACCTTGCCTTCACGCTCAGATGAGAAGTTGCAGTTCACCCCTGCATATATCCTCTTCTTCCAGTTATACCTGAACGAAACGTCGCCGGTGAATGCAGCAGGAAGGAAGGCATCTGTCTCAGGGGTCTTTCCCTTACATGATGCATATTCGAGCACGCCGTCGAAATCAATCCTTTCAGCCCTGAGCTTCCAGTCCAGATTTATGAACGCCTTTCCGTATGCCCCATATACCAATGCAGGAAGCCAGACAGATCCGGCCTCATCAGCATTACGGACAATAGCTCCCACAGGAGCATTTCCATAGTAAGAGTATCCTCCCTTAAGCTCGTAAGAGAATCGCGAAGTTATCCTGCCGTCAACGCCCATAACTGCACGAATGCGCTCATCAGTCATTTCAAGCAGAGCTCCCTGACCCCTTCCATACAACATACCGAATCGTCTGTCTGACTCCAGAAGCGATGAATACGTATTCATGACGGCACCTCCGCCGAGCTCAAAATACATATCGAACGAACGTATTCCCTTGAAGGCTATCCTCACATCAGGATAGAGATTCTGGATATTCTTGCCGTACATACCCGATTCAGGATCAGTCGGAAGCTTCCAGGCCGCCGCAACGCCAAGGTCGACTTCCCACCTTCTGAATTTCATCACATAATGTGGAGCAAGTGTAACCAAAGAGGCATTGGTATCGAAATACCCCTGATATCCGGACAACTGATAATCGAAGTCAAGACGGAAAAGATGCCCTTTCGCAGATGACGAATGCAGAGAGGCATCAAAGGCAAGCAGGTTCTCCGACAGTGCAAGAGCATCTCCCGAAGCATCCTTTCCATACCTGTAAGCCAGGTCGAATGAATATCCCAAAGACTTGACCGACCTTCCTTTGGAAGCCAGACCAAGTCTCAGGTCAAAGGCATTGAATGACCGTCCCGCAGCAGAGCTGTCACACTGATAAAGCCCATAATATCCGGCTTCGAACCTGAAGGCAGCTCTTTTCCAGTCATATCTTCCGTCAAGGCCTGCCCTTGTAACCATATCGCTGCCTTTCCAACGGGCCTTGTCCGCATTTCGGTCAAAGACAAGTCCATCCTCGGCTTGAGATGGATTTATATCCCACCACTTTCCCACATACGATCTGTGACGGGCATATACATTCATACGGAACGCGTCATTCTTGACACGCGGAGTCCACACTAAATCCAATTCAGGGTGAAGCTGATAGCCTGCACCTGCATTCAGATAGAAGCTTCCGTTCTCGCGGTATGCCGGAGACGGCTTCATATCAAGCATATATGGAGTGAAATCATAGGCTCCCTTATATGGGCTGTCCGAAACCGAATAATCAAATTCTAGATCAAAGCGAAGTACCGAATCCGGAATGGCCATCTCGATCTTAGGCTTATGAACCTCCATAAGCTTACCTTCATAATCCCTGCTCACCACCACAGTAGGATCAAGGTTCTGGGCTTCAGCAGATGCTGCGGCACAAAGGAATGTTGCCACTGCTGCAAGTCTGTATATATTTTTCCTGATCATAGTCTCATCATTGTTTTATTCCGTCATCAACTCAGCGAGCTTGGCAAGTCTGACATTCACGTTGTCAAGCACGTCATCATCATTTCCCGACGGTTCATATCCATCACGCACACTCTCAAAAGTAGCCTTAGCCTGTTCAAGTTCCTCCTTCTCAACGAATGAGTCTCCGAGAACGATGAAGCTCTTGGCAAGCCAGTACATCTGACCGGTTCCCGCATCCGCGAAAGCATATACCTTGGTCTGTACATCATCGAACTCACCCTTGTCATAACTGTCAAGTATGAGGAGATAAGCCGACTCTGCACCATAGACATTTGAAGCATCCTTGGCAAGTTCCGCAAAGAGAGCATAAGCCTCGGTTCTGCGGCTGGATGCCAGATATGACTTAGCCTTCACATAAGTGGCCTCTGCTCTGACAGAAGCATCCGTGCGGGAATCAGTTATGACTCTGTCCGCATTCTTTATCGACTCGGAGATATTCCGCGCCTTGTATGCAGAACGCATCATACCGAGCACAGCCTGATATTTATTGTTTTCAAGAAGAGCGGAAGAATAGAGAGAAGAATAGCCTCCGAAAGCATCATCCCACCTTTCCATTCTATATGAAAGATTCGAGAAATTCAGCATGGAAAGCTCGACAAAAGAGCCCTCTCCCCTTTCGATGACCCTTCTGTAGCTGTCACAAGCCTGCTCCAGCTTACCAAGTATCCTGTATGACTCTGCCATATAGAAATCAGCCTTGTATGCATTGGATCCGTCAGGATATTTTTCGAGATACGACTGAAGGGATACAAGAGCCTTCTGATAATTTTCTGACAGGAATATCTGCTCAGCAGAATTGAAAAGCATCACTTCCTTCTCATCATCGGACTTGAGGTCACCCTTACCGATCGCATCGATGTATGCCAGATACTCATCCGGCTGGTTTCTTGTCTGATAAATTGACTCGATGGCAGCAAGGGCATCTTCCGCATATCCGGAGAGAGGCATTTCCTCGACAACAGTCTTATAATAACCGAGGGCCTCGTTATACTGAGACTGATTACGCGAAAGCGATCCCATCTCAATATATGCCCTTGCCACAAAAGTGCTGTCCTTCACCTTCTCCGCAAGACGGCTGAAGCACTCGAAAGCCTTCTCGTCATCCTCATTGGCCACATAGGAACGGCCAAGCTCGAACATAGCCTCCGGATAGAACTCAGCGTCTGCAGATGCCTTCATAACATTCGATAGGAGCTCTATCTTCCTGCCCGTCTTCTTCACAAGACCGTATGAAATCGCAGCCTGATAATAAGGATAGATATCATTCACGTTGAAATAATCCTCGAGAATAAGGTCATAGGCTGCACAGGCATCCTTGTAATTCTTCTGAATGAAGAAGCAGTCGGCCCTTCTTTCCAAGGCCTCTTTCCTGTATTCTGCCTTAGGCTCAGCAATATATGAATCAAACCATTTCAAAGCGGCAGTATAGTTTTCTTTCTTGAAATGACAGTATGCAATGTTGTATGGTATCAGATATGATTCCGGACGTCCATACAGGGCCGATGTATTATACAGATCGGTAAAGACATCAATGGCCTCATCATACTGGTCATTGCGATAGTAAGACTCGGCAAGCCAGAAGCGCGAAAGTTGGTTGAAACGGCTTCCCCTGTCCGAATAATAAGCTGCTGCCTTAAGGCAAGGTACCGCAAGTCTGAAGGATCCGTTCTCGATAAGCTGTGCCGCACGGAGATAATTCGCCTTCATATAATTGAGGGTCATATCCTTATCAAGCTCATCTATCTTGTCATAAGCATTCACGGCCCCTTCGTAATCCCTGCTGTAAAGAGCGGCAACAGCAATGTAGCTGTTGATCCTGTCTTCCTGTTCCTTTGCCGGATACTTACGGATATAGTCATTGAAGACAGCCGTATCCGTATTGATATCGAATGCAAGCTTCGCCCAATTGAAAAATGCATCCTCGGTTATCTTAGGATCATAATCAGCCATAGCAGCATCACGGAATGCATCAAGAGCTGCTACCTTGTTCCTGGTCTGTATATAGCTGTATCCGAGGTGGTAATTGGCTACCTGACCTATCGAATCAGTACGCTCCGTCATATTTGTGAAGCTTCGGATAGCTCCTTCATAGTCATCCACGGCATAAAGGACAGAACCGCTGTGGAACCAGTCTGTCCTTGAATCAGGCTCATTTCCGTGACCGGTTCCAAGATCATAATACTTCCTCGCATTGTCCGCATCCCCAAGCACGAGCCAAGACTCCGAGATGATTCTGGCAAGATGCGGCTTGCGGTCTTCCGGCACGGACTGGTACATAGCGTCGCCATTGGCAGTGACAAATCTGTAATCCTTGAGCATAAAGCGCGACTCAAGTATGAAGTAATCGGCGATATCCTTGAAACGTTCGTCAGCAGAAGCCTTCTCGAACCACATGACAGCATCATTGAATTTTCTGTCATGATAGCATATATATCCAAGCGCATATCTTGCAGGAGCTGTGTAGTCCGACATCTCACGCTCCTCCACCTTCAGGAAGCCTTTGAAAGCATCATCATACTTCTCTCCTTCCAGAGCGCAATAGGCCTTCTTGAAAAGATACTCATCCCTCTGCGCATCGTAAAGATCATTCACATTTATCTTCTTCAGCACCTTCTGAGCAACGACATAATCCTGGGCATCGAAGCGGTTGAGGGCATGTGCATAACGGATCTGAGGCACATATATCGAGTATGGAGCATCATCCAGAAACTCTTCCATCACAGTCTCGTATCCCGGAACGCGCATCAGCACATCTCCAAGCACGGCAAGACCTCTCGGATCCGTATCCCCTGTCTCCTTGCCTATACAGTCAAAGACATAGGTCGAACGGGCTGTCATTCCTCTCTCCTTAAGCCTCAACGCTTCCTGAAACTCTTTTCTGTATAAAGAATTGTTTCCGTCATCCATCGCAGCTGCAGCACAATCCGCATAGGGAGCTGAGAGCACGAGAGCAGCGAATGCCGTCAATATTGCATATCTGTTCTTCATCATAAAAAACATCTCAAAACACTTTCTAAAATTTTACAAATTTAACGATTTTTCCACTATATTTGTAAGGTTATATTGATTTTTTGACAATGGAAGAAAAGACACCCATCATATCCTTCAAGGATGCAGATATAATCAACGGAGAGGCCACTGTGATCTATGGACTCGATATGGATGTATATCCAGGGGACTTCGTATATATCGTAGGCAAGGTAGGAACAGGAAAGACCTCGATCATAAGGACAATCATAGCAGAAAACCCTCTGGAGAAAGGTTTCGGAAAGGCCTGTGGCTACGATCTCAACGGCATCAGGGGAAAGGATATACCCTACCTCAGAAGACAGATGGGAGTCGTTTTCCAGGATTTTCAGCTTCTTATGGACAGGAGCGTCGAGGAGAACCTTGCCTTCGTGCTCAAGGCCACCGGATGGAAGGATGCAGAAAAGATGTCCGCTAAGATAGATGAGGTACTCGAGGCAGTCGGTATGGAAAGGAAAGCTCACAAGATGCCTCACCAGCTTTCCGAAGGCGAGCAGCAGCGTATTGCCATTGCACGTTCCCTCCTTAACGACCCGCAGGTGATCATAGCAGACGAGCCAACCGGCAATCTGGACAACGAGACGGCTGACGGCATCATGAAGCTCCTGACCGGAATCAACAGGGAGAATGGCACTGCCATCGTAATGGTCACACACAACACACATATTTTCGAAAAATATCCCGGCCGCATAATGGTATGCAAGGATGAAACTTGCACCGAGCAGGGTCGTGAAGGAAACATAGACCTCGAACTCACGATCTGATATGGAAGTTTCGGAAAGATACGCCAGGGTCACAAAATGGTTTTCGGCCAATATGGACACCGCCGAGACTGAACTTCATTACGACAGCCCTTTTCACCTGCTGATTGCAGTCATACTCTCAGCTCAGTGCACGGACAAGAGGGTCAATATGCATACGCCTCAGATATTCACTCGCTTTCCCGAGCCGGAAGATCTGGCATCAGCAAGTTTTGAGGAAGTATATGACCTGATCAAATCAATTTCATTCCCTAACAATAAGGCCAAGCACCTGATCGGTATGGCCCGGAAGCTCGTATCCGACTTCGGCAGCGTCGTACCTGCAGAAACCACACAGCTTGAGACTCTCCCAGGCGTGGGACGCAAAACAGCCAATGTCATAGCATCTGTAATATATGACAAACCTGTGATTGCAGTCGACACCCACGTCTTCAGAGTATCACGAAGAATAGGCCTGAGCGAAGGCTCGACAGTAGAGGCAGTAGAAAGGGATCTCACAGAAGGATTTGCCGAAAATCTTCGCGGAAAAGCTCACCACTGGCTGATCCTGCACGGAAGATATGTATGTACGGCACGAAAGCCGAAATGTCACGAATGTGGCCTGCAGGACGTCTGTCAGGAATACATCTCATCCAACCTCGTCCTCTGATGCACCTTTTCCCTTCAGAGATCAGTCTTCCTGAACGCTTCAACGACCCGTTCAGATATTCCCCGCACCCATCGGTAAGGATTGCCGCAGAGATGCTGACGCAGAGGATAGAAGCATCTGAAGAACTGTCGTCGATCTTCGCAGAAGGAAAGATGCTCGGAGTCCTTGTCGTTTCTGATGCATCCGGACAGCCTGGCTATCTTTGTGCATTTTCCGGAAATGTTGCAGGGAAAAGTCATCTGGAAGGATTCGTTCCTCCGATCTTTGACCTGCTGGATCCGTCAGGACACTTCAAGATCAGAGAAGCCGAAATCACAGCTATGAACTCAGCTGTCTCAGCAGCAGAAGAGGGTGAATTCCTGGCTCGGCAGAGACTTCTACTTACAGAAGCTGAAAGGAATAGAGAAGAAGAAATCGGCATTCTGAAGGCAAGGGCAGCCATTTCCAAGAGAGAAAGGGACATTCTCCGTAAGGAAACCGAAGATGCCGGAACAATTGCAGCCCTGACCCGCGAAAGCCAGTTCGA
>JAEIGA010014472.1_pt1 | contig 12007 bp, 8 predicted proteins | sample 9270691 | NCBI WGS metagenome assembly JAEIGA01 (sample SAMN17057246, study PRJNA624740) | gut metagenome | biome: biome; isolation source: fecal sample | host: Bos grunniens | place: China: Xizang | collected 2019
GGTGCCGCCGCCGATGGCTATGCACTCACCTTTAAGACCGGTGACATCCTCATAGCTTGTTAACAAAATGCGGATGAATTCACAGTCGGAGGGGACCACATGGGGCGGGATCATCCCTTCTGTATTCCAGGCGAATCCTGCTTCTTCCACCGACTTTGCGGCTACATCCTGACAGTTTTCCCTGACAGCGCAGATCGGTGTTCTGGAATCAAAAATGAATTTCATATATCCCGGTTCCACGTGATAAATGTTGAGGGAACAGGTCAGGTCATGGCTTTCCGGGTCGGACATATTGATCCCGATCCCTGATCCGTCGGTTATCCCATAGGGGAACAATTGAGGGATCTTCTTTAAGCAGCTGATCTGTTCCGATTCATGGAGGGGCAGCCTGCAGGCAAGGAGCACTGCGGCAAGACCGGCGTTTCTTCCCATCTCCGGAGTGGAAGCATGAGCGGAGGCACCGATCACGGTGATCTCCTGGTCCCCGGTAAAGCTGCATTCTACTTTACAATGACGGTTGACGGATTCCATGGCTTCCCGGACGGCATCCGAACCGGTATCCAGCCCCTCAAAACGAAGGACTGCCTTCTGAGGTACGGCATTTACCGCGATTCCGGCTTCCAGGGAGAGGAGCCTGGGGAGGGTTTTATCCTCAGGGACGACACGGGATATCTCTCCGTGGAAGAGACCCTTTTCTATATTGATCAGAGGGAAATCACCGTCGGGGGAGAAAGTGACTTCAGCTTCCGGTTCCAGGGAATAGTAATGGTCGATATCGCTGGAACCACATTCTTCATCGGCACCCATGATCAGACGTACCCCTTTGGATAAAGGAATCCCGGTTTCCCGGATGGCGCGCATGGCATACATGGCACAGAGAAGAGGTCCCTTGTCATCTGAGGTGCCCCGGCCATAGAGACGTCCGTCCTTTTCAATAACATGGAAGGGCTCGGTGACAGTCCATCCTTCCCCTGCGGGTACTACATCCGTGTGTGCCAGCATATCAAGATAACGGGGAAGATCGGGATCAATATCCGCAGTCCCCACATAATTGTCATAGTTCGTGGTGGCAAAACCATATCGTTCCGCCATGGAAAGAGCCAGCTGCAAGGAGCGGTAGGGCCCGTCACCGTAAGGTTTTCCCTCCTCGGGACTGCCTTTGACGGAAGGGATGGAACAAAGATCTTTGATGTCATCCAGAAGCTCCTGTTTGTGGGCGTCGATCCAGTCATTAACTGTCTGATTCATATGAGATATACCTCCTGAAGGATATGATTGTTCTGTATGCCTTATTCTATCACAATATGCGTGTATTTACACAAAAAAAAGACCCCGTCATGAAAAAACAGATTTTCATGACAGGGTGGAAGTCTGATCACCAGTCCACATAGATATCGATGGTCCCGTAGGGACAGCCGGTGTCGTAGATCTTGGCAGGTCCGAGTGAGGTGAGGACGATGTCATAACGACTGAAGAAAGAGGTATCGGCTGCCGCGCAGATGTACCCCTGCCAGTCTCTGATGGTCCCATCATCCGCCACATGCCTGCCGGGGATGTAGAGGGCTGTTCCGGGGAGGACATTCTGGGAATAGAACGTTTCCCGGTGTCCGTTAAAGTAGGTGACTCCGTTAAAAGTATTCAGTCTTTCTGCACCTACATAATAGGGGTCGTAATACTCCAGCTCAAAGGTACCGTAGCCGTCAAAGGTAACGGTAGGCTTCGGTTCATAGGCCTTCACCTTGACCGTGTATGTCTTGTCATTATAGTAACATTTCAGCTTGTTTGTCCCTTCCTTGGGATGCTTGATCTTCTCTGACCTGATCTGCTTTTTCTTCGCTTTTACGCTGGTTCCGTCAGAATAGTGGATCGTCAGATGAAGCTTGTCGGAAGTCAGGGTATTCTCCGTGGAGACCGTGTCCTTGGTGGTGATGGACTTTACGGTGATGATATTCACATTTTCCCGGTAGATATCATGGGCACCGGCAGCAGTGATAGTCAGTTTATGTTTCTTTTTGTTCTCATCATAACTGACATTCAGCCGGTTTTCCGATACGGTTTCCATGGTTCCGTCGGCGTAATAGATCATCTCGGATACATCCGGGTTATAATCCTCCATATGATCTTCATAGCAGACCGTATTGTAGGTGATGTCGGAAGCGACAACAGGAACGGTGTGCAGGTTTACCTTGCAGCTTAAGTCCGGCTTTTCCGCATCTACGCGTATCATACCATCGTCTGTGGCAAAATCCGAACTGATGGTGTAATCCTCCACCTCCTTGATCCTGCCCAGCCTTGAAGTGGTGTAGACCTTGAAATCCCTCTCGGACACGGGATCATTTTCATATACGGTTGCATCCGGTTTGTAGTCGGCATGAAGCTCCGTCGGGATCAGCCAGGCTCCCAGGATAAATCCAAAAAGGATTCCGGCGAATGAGCAGATGCCGATGCGCTTAATCCATTTCTTATTCATCATAAAACCTTCTTTAAACTAAACCTTCTTTATTAACCTTCATGTTTTGTTCTGTAAAAATGACAGAGAAATCCCTTATAAAAGGGTATGTGTATTTTAACACATGTTAACACAAATGTCATGATTCTTAATAAAACTGAAATATTTAGACTATCAGCCCGACCATGGCCATTTCAGGCAATTTGGACCCGGATCCGGGATAGCTTGTAATAAAGATATTTTTCGAAGATTCCGGAGAATAATTGAGAAAACAAATTGATATTTTCGGATATTTTTGATATGATAATGAAAAAGGTAATTCACGCTGTTTTTATCATAAGGAGATGGAAAAGTATGGCTTTATTTGGCAAAAAGAATAAGAATATTCAGAATGCGGACTTCGAGGAAGTTGCAGATATGAATGAACCGGTTGATGTGCCCGGAGATACCGGCGCAGAGTTTATACCGGATACGCCGGCTCCGGAGAGCATTTCTACTGATGCGGTACAGCAGGAGACCGGTTTTACCGTAATGCCCGAGGCAGGAGAGAGCGCAGTATCCTCCTACAACTACGGTACTGCTGACGGCAGCCTGCCGGTGGAGGAACCGGCTGCAGGAGCGGCAGCACCGGTGGCTGATTATGTCCCGGCCCCGGCCCAGGATGCTCCACCGATGGATAATACACCCGATGACCTTTTCGACAGAATTCCCGCCAACAAATATAATCTGGATAATCTCTACCGGGACATCGGTAAGGAGTATTGCAATCTTCACAGCATGGATCCTGAGACGGAATTCAGCGAGAAAGTGGGGATCGTCAATGCGATCAAGCGCCAGTCCAAGGAGATGAGGGACCATCTGATCTCTTTGTGCAGAAGTCCGTGGATGTTCTTCCTTATCCTTCTGCTCATCGCCAGGATCACCCTTCCCATCCTGAGAGAGGTTTCCCCGCAGAACATCCTTCTGCAGATCCCGGATGCTGTCGTATTGATCGGATGTATCATCATCTTTTTCGCTTCCCTGGCCAAGAGGGTGCCAAGGATCGGATTTACCCTGATCAATATCGTGCTTACCTTCTACCTCATCGTGTCCTTCATACCGGTTTTCACGATGCTGATCCTGGGAATCTTCATGAAGCTGAGAGGCGATGTTGAGTACTCCACCTTATCCACTTCCCTTATTGTGATCGGTGTGGTGCTGGCTCTGATCTGTATCCTCTTCTTCGGAAGCCTGATCAGGACCACAGGCGCCGCCAAGAAGATAGCCGGAGGAGGACTGGCGGACATCAAGAGTTCCTTCTTCGTTTCCATCATCATTTTCCTTGATATGGTGGCCAACGCAGCAGCGCTTATCTCATCCTTCCTCTTTAAGGATTCCATCACCAACGGAATGCAGAATGCAGTTCAGCAGGTGGATGAGTACTTTAAGCAGGCTAACCTGTCCGGGATCGTCACATCGATAACCACTGTCGATCCTGCAGGAATGAAATATGTGGTCGCAGGCATCGGAGTGGATATCCTGCTTCTTCTGGTTGTCCTCATCATCCTTTCCAAGATCCGTCATAAGGACAAAGAGCTCGATGAGCTTCTTGAGGAAGAAGTGGCATAAAACACATAAAGATAAAGATGTTCATTATGATCTGACCAAGACATAAAAACAGGGGTTTTCTAAGTGAAAACCCCTGTTTGTTTTAGTTTCCGTGTCCTACAGTTTTATCTCGCTGAAGACATCCCCCAGATTCTCATGGAAGACCAGATTACAGTATCTGTCCTGAGGCGTCTTGTCCCGGTTGATCATCACCAGTCTGTTGCCGCGGAAGAAGTTGACCAGGTTGGCGGCAGGATAAACGGTGAGTGAGGTGCCGCCGATGATGAACATGTCTGCCTTGCTGATACAGCGCATTGCTCCGTCCCATGCTTCATCCGGAAGCGATTCCCCGTACATGGTGACATCGGGACGGATCATTCCGCCGCAATAGGGGCATAAGGGGATGGGATCCGTGGATTCAAAGATAAAATCAGCGGATACATTTTTTCCGCATTTGACACAGTAGTTTCGCTGGGTTGTGCCGTGGATCTCATAGACTACCCGGCTTCCTGCCTTCTGATGCAGTCCGTCGATATTCTGGGTGACCACGCAGTCCAGCCTGCCTTTCTGTTCCATCTCGGCAAGCTTGTAGTGGGTGATGTTGGGCTTGATGTGGCGGGTATCCATCTTCTGACGGTAGAACTCAAAGAAGACCTTGGAATTCCTGTAGACACAGTCATGGCTTAACAGATATTCCGGTGAATAAGCGTCAAACTGTACATCGTGCTGGTTGTAAAGACCGTCTTTGCTGCGGAAATCAGGGATACCGCTCTCCGTGGATACACCGGCTCCTCCGAAAAAGACGATATGCCTGCTGTCTTGGATCATCTTGTTCAACTCATTTAAACGTTCCTGGAAATCGGACATTGCCATGCTTATTCCCTCCCTTTATCTGGCTTAAAACATAAGGATATCTCTCAAATTCCTCTGATAATATCATTATAGCATTATCCGGGGACAGGGTCAAAACCGTTCTCTTTTCTTTCCCAAAAAAGACAGCCTTTGTGATATACTCAAAAAAGACAGTTGCCGACCCTTAGCTTAAGGAAGGCGAATGACAGGATGTCATTCAGACAATACGATGATTTTATTCTGATATTTAAATAAATAACATAAATAATTTTGTTAAAGAAGGTGCAGCAATGAAAACAGCAGCCGGAAATGACCGGGAGAAACAATACAAAAAGATGACGGAGACGCCGGTGCAGAAGCTGATCGTTATCCTGGCAATCCCAACCATCATCACCATGTTGATCACCAGTGTTTATAATATGGTAGATACTGCTTTTGTGGGGCAGCTGGGGACCAGTGCCAGCGGCGCGGTGGGTATCGTCTTCGGTTTCATGGCCATCATACAGGCCATCGGTTTCATGTTCGGCCAGGGGTCAGGAAGCATCCTTTCCAGAAAACTGGGACAGAAGGATTATGAAGGCGCAAATATGATCGCCTCCACAGGCTTTTTCAGTGCCTTTTTTTCCGGGATCATCATCATGATCCTGGGCCTGGTCTTCATCGATCCTCTGGTCTATCTGCTGGGATCCACCCCCACCATAGCCCCCTATGCCAAAACCTACATCACTTATATCCTGGCGGCGGCGCCGGTCATGCTCACCAGCTTTGTGCTCAACAATATGTTAAGATACGAGGGAAAGGCTTCCCTTGGGATGATCGGTATGCTGGCAGGATCGATACTGAACATGGCAGGGGACCCGATCTTTATGTTCGGTTTCGGCATGGGGATCGCCGGTGCCGGTCTGTCCACCGCCCTTAGCCAGTATATCGGCTTCTTTATCCTTCTGTCCATGTTCCTCCGGGGCAGGACCCAGTCAAGGATATCCTTCAGGGCAGTCAATCCTTCACCCGGAGTTGTACTGGATATCTGTGCCACAGGATTTCCCAGCCTGATCCGTCAGTCTCTGGCCAGTGTGGCCACCATGATCCTCAACAAGGAATCCGGATTCTACGGAGATGCGGGAGTGGCAGCCATGAGTATTGTGTCCAGGGTATGCATGTTTGTCTTCTCCTTTGCCCTTGGCATCGGTCAGGGTTTTCAGCCTATCTGTGCCTTCAATTACGGCGCCCGGAAATATTCGCGGGTGAGAAAAGCCTTCTTCTACACTATGATCTTTGCGGAAGGGCTTCTGCTTCTGGTCAGCCTGGCGGTGATCATGAATGCCGGCGGGGTAGTGCAGGTTTTCCGGGATGATCCGAAGGTCATCGAGATCGGGACTCGAGCCCTCATCCTGTACTGCGGCTCCCTGATCTTCATGCCCGTCGGCACGGTAGCGGAGATGATGTTGCAGAGCACGGGGCACCGGCTTCAGGCTTCCATCACTTCCTCCCTGCGGAGCGGAGTGATCTTCATCCCCCTTCTGATCCTGCTTGCCCGGTTCAGAGGCCTTGCGGGAATACAGGAGGCACAGCCCCTGTCCTATGTGATCTCCGCGATCCCGTCCTTATTTATGTTGATCTGGTTTCTCAGGAAACTTCCAAGGGAGGATATGTGAATGAAAAATACAACGTTGGTATATATCGAAAAAGACGGATGCTACCTTATGCTCCTTCGGAACAAAAAGAAAAATGACCTCAATGAAGGAAAATGGATCGGAGTGGGGGGACATTTTGAAGAAAATGAATCGCCGGAGGAATGTATGCTGAGGGAAGTCCTGGAGGAGACAAACTTAAGGCTTACGGACTATCGTTACCGGGCCGTCATCACCTTTGTCTCGGACAGGTATGAAGGAGAGTACATGCATCTCTTTACCGCCTCATCCTTCGAGGGGGAACTGAAGGAATGCAGGGAAGGTGAACTTCGCTGGATCCCCAAAGAAGAGATCTTCGGCCTCAACCTCTGGGAGGGAGACCGGGCATTTCTGAAATATCTGATGGAAGACCGTGGATTTTTCACCATGAAGCTGGTCTATGTCGGGGATGACCTGGTTGAATTCCAATCCAGGTGCTATGACGGAGAAAGGATGCCGGAAGCATGATCACCATCACTGCAGACCACTTCAATCTAGGACAGATCGCCGATTCAGGCCAGTGCTTCAGGATGACGGAGACAGGAAGGGGAGAGTATGAGCTGATCTCCCGGAGCAGGTATCTTCGTCTTAAACAGGAGGGAAACAAGATCAGCTTTGCCTGTTCCAGGGAGGAGTATGAGACCTTCTGGATGCCATATTTCGACCTTGATACGGATTATGGTGAGTTCATCTCCCGGATCAATCCCAGGGATACATTTCTGGTGAAAGCGGCAGAGTACGGTGACGGGATGAGGATCCTCCGTCAGGATTTGTGGGAGACGATGGTTACCTTTCTGGTCTCCCAGCAGAATAATCTTCCCAGGATCAGACGCTGCATCTCCCTTTTGTGCCAAAATTACGGAGACCCCCTGAAGACACCCGGGGGCGTCACTTATTACGGATTCCCCGGGCCGGAGAAACTGGCCGGACTTCCCGAGGACGCGCTTTTGCCCTGCAATCTGGGCTACCGGAGCAAATATGTGGTGAGGACTGCTTCGGAGATCGTCTCCGGAAAGACAGACCTGGAAAGGATCCGCAGCGCCTCCCCCGCAAAAGCCAAAGAGGAACTGATGAAATGCTTCGGCGTCGGTGAGAAGGTGGCGGACTGTATCTGTCTCTTCTCTCTTCATCATCTGGATGCCTTTCCCGTGGATACCCATGTCCGCAAAGTCCTGGAAGAACATTATAAGCGGGGTTTCCCCAACAGGAGGTACAAAGGTTTTCGGGGAGTGATCCAGCAGTATCTCTTCTATTATGATCTTAAACAGGGCATGAATGGGGAGAAATAGCACCGGAAGGAAGACAAATATTTCACAGGAATTATCATGATTATATACATTTTTTTATGAATTTTTTACCGTTGGCAAATAATTTAATTCTTGGTACAATAATTGCTAATACATATTTGAATAAGACTGACAATATATAACATAAGCAATCTTTAAGAAGGGAAGGCAGATTTATGGCTTATTACTATCCGGAACCATCTCATACTTTCAGTGAATATCTTCTTGTTCCCGGTTTTTCTTCCAAAGAATGTATACCGACCAGTGTAGATCTGAAGACACCTGTAGTGAAATACAGAAAAGGGCAGGAGGAATGCCCCCTTACCATGAACATCCCCATGGTATCCGCCGTCATGCAGGCAGTTTCCGGGGAGAAGATGGGCGTCGCCCTGGCCAAGGAAGGCGGGATCGCCTTTATCTATGTATCCCAGCCGATTGCTGATCAGGCAGAGATGGTGAGGAAAGTCAAAACCTCCAAAGCCGGATTTGTGGTGAGTGATTCCAATCTCCGTGTGGACAACACCATGGCGGAAGTCGTGGCCCTCAAGGAGAAGACCGGTCATTCCACCATGGCTGTCACCGATGACGGAACCGGTACCGGCAAGCTTCTCGGTATCGTGACCGGCAGGGATTACCGGGTTACCCGTATGGACCCGAGGACCAGAGTGGAAGAGTTTATGACTCCCATTGAGAAGATCATCTCCGCTCCCGAAGGTACTTCCCTGAAGGAATGCAACAACATTATCTGGGACAACAAACTGAATTCCCTTCCCATTGTCAGCAGTGAAGGACATCTGGTGGCCTTCGTTTTCCGCAAAGACTACGATGCCCACAAGTCCAACCCCTTATCCCTCCTGGATTCCAACAAGAGATACGTTGTGGGTGCCGGTATCAACACCCGCGATTACGCAGAGCGCGTTCCGGCTCTCGTGGAAGCAGGGGCGGATGTCCTGGTGATCGATTCCTCCGAAGGATATTCCGAATGGCAGGCCATCACCCTCAAATGGATCCGTGACCACTACGGTGATTCCGTCAAGGTGGGTGCAGGAAATGTGGTGGATGGAGAAGGATTCCGTTATCTGGCGGAAGCCGGAGCCGATTTTGTCAAGATCGGTATCGGCGGAGGTTCCATCTGCATCACCCGTGAGACCAAAGGTATCGGTCGTGGACAGGCCACTGCGGTAATCGACGTTGCGGCGGAGAGAGACAAATATTTCGAGGAGACAGGGATCTATGTCCCCATCTGCGCCGACGGCGGTATCGTTCATGACTACCACCTTACTCTGGCCCTGGCCATGGGATCTGATTTCTGCATGCTGGGAAGATATTTCTCAAGATTCGACGAATCCCCCACCAGCAAGGTCCTGGTAAACGGCAATTATATGAAAGAGTACTGGGGAGAGGGAAGTGCCCGTGCCAGAAACTGGCAGCGCTATGACCTGGGCGGTTCCAAGAAACTCAGCTTTGAGGAAGGTGTGGATTCCTACGTTCCCTATGCCGGTGCATTGGCTGACGGTGTGGCAACCACCCTGTCCAAGATCCGTCACACCATGTGCAACTGTGGAGCCCTCAATCTTCCGGAACTCAGGGAAAAAGCGAAGATCACTCTGGTTTCTTCCGTATCCATCGTGGAGGGCGGAGCCCATGACGTGGTTCTTAAGGATTCCGCGAATTGATGATTCAGCACATAAAAACAAAAACGGCACCATTATGGTGCCGTTTTTTTATATGATTACAGGAATTTTTTCAGATTTGAGGCTGTCTCACAGAACTTGGCATATTCTTCTTCTGACCATCTTTCTTCCAGCCGACGTTCCACTCCGTTTACGCCCACGATGGAAGGAACACTCAAAGAAACTCCTTCGATCCCATATTCTCCGTGGAAGGGGGAGGAGACCGTAGAGATGGTAAGACGCTGGTTCAGCACTGCGTCCGCCAGGAAACAGACACAGGTGGCAATACCGTAGTGGGTCTTTCCTTTGGCCCGGATGATCTCTGCACCCTGGCTGCGGACCTTCTGCCTTAATTCCTCCCGGATCCGGTCATCCCAGGGCAGTCGTATGTTCTCACAATACTCCTCCATGGGGACCCCTGCGATGGAAAGACGGCTCCAGATAGGAACCTGCCCGTCACCGTGCTCACCCACCACGTTACATTTGACCACTTCGGTGGACAGTTCTACATAATCTGCCACATAGCGGGTCATCCTGGAGGTATCCAGGATATTTCCTGTTCCGAATACCTGGCCCCTGTCCATCTCCAGCCATTGGGCGCATTTATAAGTGAGGATATCCACCGGGTTGGAGACCACCAGGACTGTGCTGGACCGGTTGAGATGGGGCAGCATCTTGTCCACGATATCCCTCATGATCATCTTGTTGTCCTCGATCAGGTTAAGCCTGGTCTCACCCACCCTTCGGTTCCGGCCGGCAGTGATGATCACCAGATCACTGTCCGCGCAGTCTTCATAAGTGCCCGTATATACATTTGCCATACCCATGTAGGGGATGCCGTGCTGGATATCAAGGGCTTCTCCCTTGGCTCTTTCCTCGTTGATATCGATGAGGGCGATCTCCCTGGCCAGATTGCGGATGGTCAGCGCGTAGGCGATGGAGGCACCTACATTACCCACACCGATGATGGTTACTTTTCGTTTATTTACTTTCATCTGCAGATTCATGCTAAAACTCCCTGAAAATGTATTATTTCTGTTCATCCTCATCAGTATATCACAAAGAGCATGAGAGAAAAAGACAATATCTCAGCCTTCTTTCTTGTAAGGGTTCTGAAAATATGTTATCATATTAGCCAAATGACGTCTCGGAGGCCGGGGCTGACGGGACATGGGAGGAACTGTTTTATGGAAGAAAGAGAAAAAGTATCCAAGAATTTTATAGAAATGGCCATCGACAAGGACCTGTCGGAAGGGGTGTACGACCATGTGATGACCCGGTTTCCACCGGAACCCAACGGTTATCTTCACATCGGACATGCCAAGTCCATCCTTTTGAATTACGGGCTCTCCCAGAAGTACAACGGGAAGTTCAACCTTCGTTTTGACGATACCAATCCCACCAAGGAGAAAACGGAGTTCGTCCACTCCATCATCGAGGATGTACAGTGGCTGGGCGCGGACTATGAAGACCGTCTCTTCTTTGCCTCCAACTACTTCCAGCAGATGTATGAAGCGGCCGTGACCCTGATCAAAAAGGGGAAAGCCTATGTCTGTGACCTGACTGCGGACCAGATCCGTGAGTACAGGGGAACACTCACCGAGCCGGGTAAGGAAAGTCCTTATCGCAACCGGACCGTGGAGGAGAACCTTGCCCTCTTTGAGGACATGAAAAACGGGAAATATGCCGACGGTGAGAAGGTACTCCGGGCCAAGATCGACATGGCCTCAGGAAACATCAACATGAGGGATCCGATCCTTTACCGTGTGGCCCACATGCACCATCACAATACAGGGGATGAATGGTGTATCTACCCCATGTACGATTTTGCCCATCCCATCGAGGATGCCATCGAGGGGGTTACCCACTCCATCTGTACTCTGGAATTTGAAGATCACCGGCCCCTCTATGACTGGGTGGTCCGGGAGGTAGGTTTCGAGCAGCCGCCCCGTCAGATCGAGTTCGCGAAAATGTATCTGACCAATGTCATCACCGGCAAACGTTATATCAAGAAGCTGGTGGAAGACGGGATCGTTGACGGTTGGGATGATCCCCGCCTGGTTTCCATTGCGGCTCTCCGCCGCCGGGGATTTACACCGGAAGCCATCAGGCAGTTCATTGAACTGGCAGGGGTATCCAAGGCCCAGAGCTCTGTGGACTATGCCATGCTGGAGTTCTGTATCCGCGATGACCTCAAGCTGAAAAAACCACGGATGATGGCCGTCCTTGATCCCGTGAAAGTGACCATTACCAACTATCCGGAAGGACAGATCGAATATCTGGATGTGGAGAACAATAAAGAGAACGAAGAACTGGGCATAAGGAAGGTTCCCTTCGGCAGGGAGCTTTATATCGAGCGGGACGATTTCATGATCGATCCCCCGAAGAAATATTTCCGCCTCTATCCGGGCAATGAAGTCCGCCTGATGAATGCCTATTTCGTGACCTGTACGGATTACAGGACCGATGATGAAGGCAGAGTCACGGAGA
>JAEIGA010014473.1_pt1 | contig 12007 bp, 11 predicted proteins | sample 9270691 | NCBI WGS metagenome assembly JAEIGA01 (sample SAMN17057246, study PRJNA624740) | gut metagenome | biome: biome; isolation source: fecal sample | host: Bos grunniens | place: China: Xizang | collected 2019
TTGACCTTTACAACCTTGGTCTTCTTGAACATAGCTTCAACCGCTGCGGCAATCTCTGCCTTGGTAGCGTCAGACTTTACTTCAAAGCTGTAACGCTTGGATGCGGTGCCGTCCATGCTCTTTTCGGTGATAAGAGGTCTTACAATGATATCTGCATAAGATTTCATCTTGCATATACCTCCTCGATTTTCTCAACGGCTTCCTTTGCTACAACGAGAGTGTCGCAGTTAAGGATGTCGTATACGTTAAGTGTATTGTACTGAGTTGTTACTACACCTTCAATGTTAGCGCAGCTCTTGATTACAAAGCCGTTTACCTCAGGGAGAACGATAAGAGTCTTCTTAGCTGCTCCGAGAGCCTCAAGCATTGCTACCATAGCCTTGGTCTTGTACTCGGTTGCAGTGATTGTATCAACTACTACCATGTTGCCGTCTGCTACCTTAGAGGAAAGAGCGCTGAACATTGCAGCTCTCTTTGTCTGCTTGTTGAGGTGTATGCGATAGCTGCGGGGCTTGGGGCCGAGAGCTACGCCGCCGTGTGTCCACTGAGGAGCTCTTGTGCTACCCTGTCTTGCGTGACCGGTGCCCTTCTGCTTCCAGGGCTTCTTACCGCCGCCGGATACTTCGGTGCGGGTAAGTGTGGACTGTGTTCCCTGTCTTTGATTGAGCAAATATGCTCTTACTGCGGTATGGAGGACTGCTGCATTCACTTCTGCGCCGAATACCTTTTCAGACAAAGTGATTTCGCCTACTTCCTTGCCCGCCATATCTACTACTTTCATATTAGGCATTGTGATTTCCTCCTTCCGTTATGCTTTAACCGAGTCGCGGATGAATACGATGCCGCCCTTAGCGCCGGGCACTGCACCCTTCACTGCGATCAGATTCTTTTCCGCATCAATCTTAACTACTACGAGATTAAGAATTGTAACCTGCTCGTTACCGTACTGACCGGGCATCTTCTTATTCTTGAAGATTCTCGCAGGGTCAATAACGCCCATAGAACCGGGCTGACGGTGAATAGGACCTGTACCATGAGTCATTCTAAGGATGTGGTGTCCCCATCTCTTTACGCATCCTGTGTAGCCGCGACCCTTTGTGATACCTGTGATGTCGACCTTCTCGCCTGCGGCGAAGGTTTCGACGGTTACCACGGATCCTGCCTCGTATGCGGAGCAATCGTCAAGTCTGAATTCCTTGAGATGCTTCTTGGGTGTGAGTCCTGCCTTCTTAAGGTGACCCATCTCTGCTTTTGTGAGGAGCTTTTCCTTAGTGTCCTCGTATGCAAGCTGAATTGCTGCATAGCCGTCTGTTTCAACGGTCTTCTTCTGTGCTACCGCGCAAGGACCTGCTTCAATCAGGGTTACGGGTATTACGTTGCCTTTTTCGTCGAAGATCTGAGTCATACCCAGCTTCTTACCGATAATGCCTTTTTTCATTTTTTCCTCCATTAGTTATTGGTTGACAAGTTTGAATTTTCGCTTACGCGACATGCCAACGTGACCAAAGGTCTGTTTTTCGGGGCTTGAAGTTCCCCTCGGTTTTCACCGAATTAAGCCTTGATTTCAATCTCAACGCCTGCAGGAAGCTCGATGCTCATAAGAGCCTCAATTGTCTTCTGCGAGGGATTGATGATGTCAACAAGTCTTTTGTGAGTGCGCATTTCGAACTGCTCGCGGCTGTCCTTATACTTGTGTACCGCTCTAAGGATTGTTACAATCTCCTTGTCGGTAGGAAGCGGAATGGGACCACTCACCTTGCTTCCGTTTCTCTTAGCTACGTCCACAACCTTTGCCGCTGCGGCGTCAATTATAGCGGAATCATAGCTCTTGAGTCTTACTCTGATTTTTCCCTGTGCCATTTTGTTTTCCTCCTTCTTAATTACTGCTCGCCGTTTTAAGAAGGGCGTTTGAGGTTTCACACTGCTCCGGGTGTTTCTTCCGCACCCCTTGAAAAACGATTCGAATACCATATACCGCAGTGTGGTATAACGAACCGAAAATGCTAAAGCAGCATTCTTGCTCCGCCCGGTTAAATATCGGACATACTCCACGGAAATTCCCTGCCTCAAAGGGCAGCCACCTCCCGCTTCAACGCATATCAAGCTCATTTATTATACACTATTAAATAAAGAATTTCAATAGAATTTTCAAAAAAAGGAAATTATTTTTCGTAGAAATATAGAGATTTTGCGACGTATTTTTTGTGCAACATTAACAAAAATTAACTTTGTGGTAAAAATTATCACCTCTCAAATTATTTTTTTACCATAATCTCCGTTTATTTACAATTTATTAACATTTATATAGTAAAATAATTACAAAATCCTAATCAAAAGCGTTTTTTTGCTTTCCGCCGGCACTCCAAAAAATGCCTGAGGAACCGCTTTTTTAACCCCGAAATTTATTTCTTTTTATTTCTTATATAATAAATGAAGGAAAAATCACAAAAATGAACAGTAAAGCTAACAAATTGAAGCTGTATTTGCCTATTGCGCTGGCGGCAATTTTTATTACAGCAACACTAAGGTGCATCGCCTGTCTTATTAATCTCAACTACAAGACGGGGTATTTTGAAGAAAAAATTCTTATAAACATTGCTGGTTATCTGACGGTAGGATTCTGCATCCTGTTTCTGACCTACCCCTTCGTTACCGAGAGAGGAAAGAAGCTGGTAGCGCAGTTTGCTTCACCGCAGGCATACGTTCCCACGGGGCTTGTTGCGGTATCGCTGGTATTTTTATCCTTCAACCTTTTGATAAGCTCTGCGGCAAAGGGTGGTTCGTCAATATCCTCCGCTCTGGCAGTCGTGCTTGGGTTATTGGGGCTTGTATCAATCGGATATTTTGTTCTCAACGCTTTTATTACCTCGCCTCCATCCTCCATAAGGGCCGCCTTCGGCATATGCACCGTGGCATTTCTTGCGCTCTATGCGGCTTTTCTTTATTTCGATACGGCGGCGCCTCTCAATGCGCCTAACAAGATAGTTGACCAGATGGCGTTTCTTTTGTCAGCCCTCTTCTTCCTTTACGAAACGAGGATTTCTCTTTGCCGAGGCAAATGGAGCTTATATTCCACCTTCGGTATGATAGCCGCAACTCTTTGCGCTTATTCCTCGATTCCTTCTTTGATTACGTATATCGTGAAAGGAAACACTATTTCAAACAGCGTATACGAAAGCTTATTTATATTCACTGCATTCATTTTCATAACCTCAAGACTTATAATGTCGCTTGGCTACAACGAGGACCGAGAGCACGAATGCGTTACCCTTATGAGGGCGCATATTGAGAAGCGTCAGGAAGAAATTGACGAAAATGAAAGCGTACGCAAGCAAGCTTACCTTGAGATGCTCGGAAAGCTCTCCGCCGACGAGGAGGAATTTGAAGAGGAAATATACGAGGAAATCTCAATACCGGAGGAGGCTTACCCCGAAGAGCTTGAAGGTGAGAGCGATATAACGGAAAATTATGACTGAAAACCTAAAGGAACGGTTATTACATTATGAAAAAAATTCTCGTCGTTGACGGTAACAGTATTATCAACAGAGCCTTTTACGGCGTAAGGCCGCTCACCACGAAAAGCGGCAAAAACACAAATGCCATATTCGGAATGATAAATATCATAACAAAGCAGCTTGACAGTATAAAACCGGACTATGCCGTGGTTGCCTTTGACCGCAAGGAGCCTACCTTCAGGCACCTTATGTACTCCGACTATAAGGCGGGCAGGCACCCTACTCCCGACGAATTAAGAGAGCAATTTCCCGATGCGAAGGAATGCCTTTCCTTTATGGGCTTTAACGTAATGGAGATAGCGGGATTTGAAGCCGACGATATACAGGGAACTGTTGCTTATTTTGCCAAAGGTGACCCTGACATAAAAAGCTATATACTTTCAGGCGACAGGGACCTTTTGCAGCTTATAGACGATAACATTACGGTGCTTCTCGCCACCAATAACGACACGAAGGCTATGGGGCGTGAGGAATTCCGAGAAAAATACGGAATCACCCCGGAGCTTTTCGTTGAAATGAAGGCGCTTATGGGGGACTCCTCGGATAACATTCCCGGTGTTCGGGGTATTGGCGAAAAGACCGCCGCTACGCTTATCGGAGATTTCGGAACTCTTGAGGCGATTTACGAAAATATAGAGGACCCGAGGATTACAAAAAGCGTACGCACAAAGCTTATCGAGGGGCGCGACTGTGCATTCTTATCAAGGGAATTATCCCGCATAAAAACCGACACGCCCATAGGTGTTTCTCTTGACGAGCTTAAATATAAGGGCTTTGACTACCCCTCCCTTTATAAGAAATTTACAGAGCTTGAGCTGAACTCCTTTATAACTAAATTCAAAATTACCGAGCATATTGACACGTCGGATTTTGAAAAGTCCGAATGTCAAAAAGAGGGACAAGACCTTTTTGAAAAAGAGGAAAAAGCCGAGGAGAAGTGTAATAACAGCCACATAAACCCATACACGGGGTGCGAGATAGAGAAAATCGCCTTGACCTATGACGAGGAAAACATATATGTATACAACGGAAGCGAGAGCTTCTCATACAGCATTGGCTCTGTCGAATGCGGCGCTATTTTCAGCAGTGGAAAAGGCATCGTTTGCTATGAAGGAAAGGCACTTTGGCACCTACTTTCAAGACACGGGGTCAGACTTAGCGGCGGAACAAAGCTTCTTGACTTGGCTCTTTACGCATACGTTCTTAACCCCGGCGGCGGAAATTCAACAATCCCCTCATTAGCTTCTATGTTCCTCGGCGAGGTGGTGCTTGAGGACGGAATTACCCCCGAGCTGCTTTTAAGACTTGAAGCTGCTATGCTAAAGAAGGTTGCCGAGGACGGAGCTATGGAGGTCCTTTGGGAGCTTGAAATTCCCTTGCTGCCAATTCTTGCTGAGATTGAAGAAAACGGCTTTAAAATTGACACGGATGGTATGCTTGAGTATGCAGATGCCCTTGACGAGCTTGCTCACGACCTTCAGGAGCGCATTTACGTTCAGGCTCTCGGCGAGTTCAACATAAACTCCCCGAAGCAGCTTGGCGAGGTGCTTTACGTAAGGCTGGGGCTTCCCTGCAAAAAGAAGAAAAACAAGAACGGTTTTTCTACCGATGCCGAAACGCTTGAAGAGCTGAGGCAATACTCACCTATTATAGACGACATTCTCGAATACAGACAGGTAACGAAGCTACACGGAACCTATGCGGCGCAGCTCCCAAAGCTGGTTGACGGTGAGGGCAGAATTCACACGGAATTCAAGCAGACCCTTACCGCTACCGGCAGGCTTTCAAGCGCAGAGCCGAACCTGCAAAACATTCCCATAAGAACGAGAATGGGAAGGCAAATGAGAAAATATTTTATCTCCGACGAAGGTCACAGCCTTGTAGATGCCGACTATTCTCAGATTGAGCTTCGTTTGCTGGCTCATATTTCCGACGACTACAATATGAAAGAGGCATTCATTAGCGGCGCGGATATTCACAGAAAGACTGCGGCTGCTGTTTTCGGTGTTCCTGAAGAATCGGTCAACGAGGAAATGCGAAAGAGAGCTAAAGCCGTTAACTTTGGAATAGTTTACGGCATCAGCGGCTTCTCTTTGGCGAAGGATATAGGAACCAGCGTGACCGAGGCCAACAAGTATATCAAGAGCTACCTTTTGAACTACCCCTTTACCGACGCATATCTTGAAAAAGTCCCAGAGGAAGCAAAAGCCCTTGGATATACCACCACTCTTATGGGCAGGCGCAGATATATCCCCGAGCTTAATTCTTCAAACGGCGCTCTCAGAGCCTTCGGAAAGAGGGTAGCAATGAATGCGCCTATTCAGGGTACGGCAGCCGACGTTATGAAGCTGGCTATGATAAAGGTTTGGCAGAGGCTGAAGGCTGACGCACCGAAGGCAAAAATCGTTATGCAGGTGCACGACGAGCTTGTGGTTGAGTGTCCCGATTCCGACGTAGAGCTTGTGAAGGCTATTCTCACCGAGGAAATGACCGACGTTATAAATCTTTCCGTTCCGCTCCCCGCCGAGGTTAGCTCAGGTAAAAACTGGTTAGAGCAGAATTAATTCTTCATTTTTTCGCTTGCCTTATGAGCATAGGCAAAAAAATGCTAAAAGCAAAGCAAGGCTTCAACTCCCAGAGAAAAGCCTTGCTTTTTTGTTTGGCGAATAGTCGGAGGCAGGAGAGGTGACTGACTCAAAGAAGAGAAGCTTATAGCAGGCTCTCCGCCGTTAGAAAAAAGCACCGCCGGTGAGGAGCAGTTCCCCTGCCAAAAGCGGTGCTTTCTTATGTAAAAATCGTTTTTGTTATATTTTAGCTTGAAAATTTCTCGGTTTATGTTTATTTTTTTATAGTTTTACCAAAGATATAAGGAGCTTTTCCCTGCGTTTCTGTTTTCAAGGCGAACGTATAGCCTGACTTAGGATTCGAGTGCCCTAACTCCTGCCAATCGGCGGTGGTGATAGCGAGCATTTCCAAATTCTTGCCAAAAAATCCGCAGCTCGAGGGTATGGGAACGGGGGTTTCTATATATCCGCATATTTTCATATCGCGAGTGTCGATTTTAGCTATATGCCCTTTACCCCAGCAGGCAGCATAAATCACCTCTGAGGTGTCTATGGTAAAGCCGTCCACCCCATCTACAAGGCAGCTTCTGCCTGTATATGATATGCTTCCTGTTGATATATCAAAATCGTATTCCTTTATTATATGAGTGTCGCTGTCGGTGTGGTAAAATTTCTTGCCGTCAGAGGACCAATCCATTCCGTTTGACAGAATAAGTCCGTCAAGAAGAACAGTCAATTCACCGTCACTGTCAAGACGGTAGAGCTTGCCGTCCAAGTCATCTCCCTCCCCTGATCTACGAGAGCTTTGAGTGCCGAAATAAAATCTTCCGTCAGGACCTACCTTGCCGTCGTTGCCTCGCCTCACATGGCAAAGCAGCTCCATGCTCCCGCTTCTCTCGTCGAGGAGAAAAACGCCGTCATAGCTCGAAATCAAAATTTTGCCGTCCTCGCAAAAGGCTATCGCCGAAGCTCCATGCGCAAGGGAAATCCTCCTCGGCTCGCTGCCGTCAGGATTCACCGAGCAAATCTCCTTTGCTTTCACCGGATTTACAAAATACAGCCGCCCGTCGCTCTCGCGCCATATAGGCCCCTCTCCTATTATGCAGTTATGCTTAAAAATCTCAATCATTTCTTATGCCTCGCCCATTAAAAATTCTCCGCCGGGTAAGCCAAACCCATTTTCTCCCCAAGAGAAGCTTTTTGCATATTTATCAATAACCCTCCCCCACAGAGTCTACGGTAAGCAATTTCCTTTTGTTAAAACACAAAAAGGCAAAAAAACGTACGGTTTTTGCGCAAAAAACGCCTATACGTCTGCATGCTTTTCTATCAAAATGCAGACTTTCCCTTTCCGCCATGCTTTTTATACATTCCGATGGGAGCTGTTCAAAAACGCCGCTTCAGCTCATCTGATTGCCGAATATTATGGTAACACAAAACAGAAAAATTTGCAATAGTGACTTGCAAATAACTTCCCTTTCGTTTTCACACATATAACTTATCCGTTCTTGATGCCGGCTTACATAAGACTCACGGATAGCAAATAAAATATTGGGTTCAGGCATCTCTGTAAGCTTGCCGATAAGGATAACGTTTTTTATAGATAAAGCACCATTAGACCAATTTGTACTAATGGTGCTTTTATAAGTTTTATGCCGCCTTCGGCTGCACTTGGCTTTCTGCCGCAGATAGCATATTCTCAATGAAAATTCCATACCCCTCGGTCGGGCTACACATAATCAAGCGAAGCGAGTCGACAAGAAACGCTTGTCAGCAGGCGAGCGCAGATTGCTCTGCGGTGGCTCGTCTTATGACGAGCAGGGTGCAAAGCACCAAGCGGTAACGCTTGCACCGCAAAGGAGTGTGGTCAAGAAGGGACAACAAAATTTAATGGAAATTTTATCAAATTTATTTTTTAGGTTGACAATATCCTAAAATTTGTGTATAATAATATACGAGGTTCGAATCTGTCTGCTTGCAAGCAAGTTCGAACGAATATATTTCAAGAAGCGCACAAAATCGACAGATTTTTGTAACAATGCCGAAGGCATTGCGGTAAAATTCAGTTTTGAATTTTACCTTGTGCGGATTATAATACTGTAATCTCAATAAGGAGGTATTCAAAATGAATTTAAACACAAACCAAATCGTTTCGATTTCCGAAGCGAATCAGAATTTTTCCCGTGTGGCAAGAATGACCGACAAGCACGGTGAGCTTTATATTTTTAAGAACAATAAACCCAAATATAAACTGGTGGATATCGAGCAAGACACCACGATAGAAATGAGCGACGATGAGAAGATCGACTTTGTGGCGGCGCGTATATTAAAGCTTTACCGCCCTGCATTTGAGGAGCTTGCAAAATGATAATCAAGGCAATTCGTATCCGGGAGCTTGCTCACAAGGACGAATGCCGCTGATTGCTCCTCGGCTACACGGCAACGCCGTGTGAAGTGCGAAGCACCAAGGGCGCCAAGCGCACTTGCGCCGAAAAGGAGTATAAAATTTAGTCAGGAATCTAAGAGGTCGAATATATGATAAAATTTTCAGAAGAAAAGGTGCTGCTTCTGCACAAGCTCATTACCGAGGAAACAGGCGGCGACCCGAACGTGCGCGATATTGCGCTTCTCAACAGCGCACTTGAATCGGCGTTTGCTACCTTTGACGGAAAAGAATTGTATCCCACTAAACAGGAAAAGGGAGCGCGTATCGGCTTTTCCTTGATTTCCAATCACGCATTTGTTGACGGAAACAAGAGGATCGGAATGTACGTTCTTCTCACGTTTCTTGAAACTAATGGCATCAAGCTTCGCCCTACCAACGCCGAGGTTGCACGTGTCGGTCTTGCTGTGGCAGCAGGGGAAATGAAATACGAAGAGCTTCTTGATTGGATTTTGGAGAATGAAAAATGAAAAACAAGGCAATATCAAACCATTTCGGAATGATATTGCCTTTTTCATTCAATTCTGCATTATGAATTCTGCATTTTGCATTATTTTTACGCTGCTTTGGGTATTACTTGATTTTGTGCGGCAGAGAGCATATTTTCTATGAATATTCCGTATCCTTCCGTAGGATTTGCTACCATAACATGAGTCACAGCGCCGATAAGCTTGCCGTCTTGGATTATGGGGCTGCCAGACATTCCTCTTACAATACCCCCGGTGAGGGCTATAAGAGTATCGTCGGTTACCTTTATGCGGAAGCATTTGGAGCCGTCCGCGGTTCGGTCAATGTTTTCTATGCTTACCTTGAAGCTTGCGCTTTTTCCGTTTTTAACTGTGGAAATAATAGTCGCCTCGCCTTCCCTGACCTCCGCTCGGCTTCCTACCCTCATTGGCGCTGAAAGATTGCCGTTCTCCATGACGCCATCAGATAATCTTCCGAAAACTCCGCACTCGGTATTCTTATAAATTACGCCAAGCCGCTTCTCCATAAGGACTCCCCGTAGCTCGCCGGGCTTCCCTGATTCGCCTTTTATTGCGCCGCCTAAAACCACGCTGGTTGCAATCCCGCTCTTCATTGGAAGGGGTAATGCGCTGCCCGTGTCACAAATACCGTGACCAAGACCGCCAAAGGCGCCTGTTTTCGGGTCTATATAGGTTATGGTTCCGATTCCCGCCGTGCCATCGGTTAAGAGGACTCCGAGCTGATAATCGTCGCCTACCCTTATAGGCTTCGTGTATATTTTTATTCTTTTGCCCGAGCGCTCAACGTCGAGAAGTATCTCCTCGCCATCGCTGCCTCGGATTGCCTCCTTAACCTCTTCTACCGAAAAAACCTCCTCGCCGGATACCTTTATTATTTTATCCTCGGGCATCAGTCCGCTCTCGTCGGATTTAGACGATGCCTTCACCACTCGGACTCCCGAGGCGCAAATTTTAACCCCGAAGGCTTCCCCTCCGGGGCATAATAAAAGCTCTTCCTCTGAAGATTTGTTTTTCCTTGAAAAGAGGTCCTTTATTCTGAAATCTATCTCAAAGGTCCCGCCTGTCTGCCAGGAGCTGCCTGCCTCGGCAAATGCCTCCGTGGGTACGAGGGCAAAAAAGGCAAAAAGCAACGCAAAGCAGACTGTTTTCAATAGTATCTTCTTGTTTTTCATCGGTGAATTCCTTCTTTGCAAAGCTGGTGTTAAATCACCGCAATAATAATTTGGACGGAATCGACCCTTTATATGTGTAACAAAAATAGGTAACTATTGAATCAGGCGGGACCTTAGTTATATTTTTTATTCTTTAAAATTTAATTTTGTATTCAAGCCGTTCTTTCGTTAAGACCGACTATCGCACACCGCATTAAGGACGGCTGTATCAAGGCCGAAAAAGATATCCATAAGGGCATTGTAAATAAGCTGCTCTTTTCCTGCTCTGACCTCCAGCGCCTCGGGTGGATGCGCTTTGATTTTTACCCTTATTCTGTCCTTTTCAATTACGTACTCAAATCCGGACTTCTCTGCCGAGAAGGCGAGAATTTTCCGACCTTCTTCGGAAAGTCTTTCCGTATCGAATTTCAGGTCAAAATAAAGCTTATCGTATTCAAAGCTGATGCTGATAAGCAAAAGCTCGTTTCCGTATATCTCCTTCAGCACCGTACGCAAAAAGTAGGCAAAGCCCTCGGGACTTATATAGATATATCTGAACGCATCGCATCTGCCCTCTGAATCGTAGGCGCCCTCAAAGTTTTCAAGAAGGAACTTTTTAACCTGGCTTACGAATTCCTTAGTGCCGAATTGCCTTATCACGTAATTTTTAGGAACGACGTACCCTATATCACTCTTTTTTATAGGAGATTTATCCTTATATATCATGGCATTTTTATCTCCACATACTCAAGCTGGGAAAAAGCGCCGCTTTCGCTCTTTGATGCTATCAAGCTTTCCTTTTCCTCACTCAAAAGCTTTCCGATTTCATTGGAGACGTAGGCGTCCTTAACCTCGCCTTTGTGCTCTGTAAAGAAGCTTTCGGGCTTATCGGTTTTATAGAGAATAACGTAGGTGTTCTCCTTGTATGATACTACTCTTATAGGCTCACTGACCTCGTTATACCTAAGAGAAAACGCAGCCTCAGTAAGGGCGGAATAATAAAATTCGTCAGAGCTGTATTTGCCAAGCAGGACACCGACAAACACGTCCTTTTCCGTAGAAGGCGTAAAGCCTGCCATATATTCCTGCGCCGCCTGCTCGTTGCCGAAAGAAGCTATTTTTTCACGAATTTCTTTTGCCCTTGAATCCTTATAGCTTCTGCCGTCAAGGGTTACACGAAAGACCCTTACGCAATCGTCGCTTTCATAAAACTTCAAAAGCTCCTCGTCGGTATACTTTATGGCGCCCTCTTTCATTTCCGTATTCGGACTTTCTTCATTTACTGTACCTTTATAATACTCTATTATATAGTCATAAGCTATCGCATATCTGTAAATGAGAATGTGAGCAGAATAATTAAGATTCATTTCCTTAAGGCTATTGAGGTATTTACCGTAATCCCCGCCATAACCGAGAACGTCATCACCGCCCTCTACGCCAAGCTTGATATATTCGTCAATTTTCGCATTGACTGCCGCTGAATAGGGGTCAAGCCCAATTTTCTTTGCATGATGAAGAACGGAGAAAATCTCAGCTGCAGAGTTGACTATGATTTTATCTATCTTCTCTTCGTACTCCTCTGCTCTATCTCCCTCCCACACTGTGGAATCTCCACCGTCTACAACCGACTTGTTGTTAAGAAAGAGCGCTCGGTAAAGCTCGTATTTAAGCTCATATTTTTCACCTTCCATATCGAAGGTCATATGCACTGCGCTCTCCTCCTCTGTGCTTTCAACCGGCGGATATTCCGACCCGCTGCAGCCCACGAGGACAAGCATTGATAAAAGAAGCGATAAAAGGAGTAACATACTCAAAATTTTCTTAATCATAAAAATTCCTTTTTAAA
>JAEIGA010014474.1_pt1 | contig 12006 bp, 12 predicted proteins | sample 9270691 | NCBI WGS metagenome assembly JAEIGA01 (sample SAMN17057246, study PRJNA624740) | gut metagenome | biome: biome; isolation source: fecal sample | host: Bos grunniens | place: China: Xizang | collected 2019
ATGCCAAATTCATTACTAATTGATTTGAATGAATAACCTTCTTCTAGCATCCTCATATATTTGAGCAATGCTTCATGATTGTGTCTTTTGCTCATAAAGAAACCCCAAAAGTTTTTTGTCCAAACTTTTGGGGTCACTTCAAAATTGACGCGCTTTTTTTTGATTATTGAATTTTATTTAGCACCTTTCTTAGCTGCTTTTTCTTCAGCTTTAAGTCTTTCTTTTCTTAATTTCTTGAGTTTCTTGTCGATAGCCTTTTGATGTATCTTTGGATTGTCGCCTGTGAACTGGTATTCGTCGTAGATGTATTGGCTTTTGTCTTCGTTGAATACATATATCAATCTGGCTGTAATGACATTGTTATATTGGTCTCTTCTACAGTCGTATTCTCCGTTGATGAGGTAGAAGTCTCTCGTTCTGATCTTCGCCATGGAATATTGATAGCGAATGCCTAATTTGAATCTCTCGTGTATTCTGAATTTCAAATCGGCTAAGATGCTGTAGTCGCTGAGTTTGTAACTATCAGGTCCTGTATAATTTAAATTTACGTTGGTTTCTCTGCCATGTTCAAATTCTTTCAATCCAACAAGTCTGCCGTAAGAAAATCCGAAACCGAAAGAGGTGATTTGCTTGTCGGTGAAATAAATCATCAATGGAACTTCAAGATATGTCAGGTTCAAATCGTAAGCGCCGTTGTAAATCACACCGTTGATGGTGTCGCTGTATGTTGCTCTTTGATGTGCGCCTTTTTGGTTGAAAACGACTTCAACAGATGCATCAATGCTGAAGTTGTTTTTCTGATATACAGGGACGAGAGCTCCAATACCGCCATGTAATCCTAAATTCTTGAAACCATATACCTGATCTCCGTCCACCTGCGAAAGATTGAATCCAACAAATCCTTCGCCTTTAACTATCTGAGCCTGGGCTTCTGTCTTGAATAACAATACAAAAGCACACATTATCAATATTGTAAAAATCTTTTTCATAACATCTTAACGTTAATGTGTTTCTTATATTATTTTGCTACACTAATTTTCATGCTTAAACTTATTCTCTTTCTCTCAACATCGAGTTCAGTTACAGTAACTCTCACTTTCTGATTGAGTTTCACCACTTCGTTAGGGTCTTTGATGAACTGGTTCGACATCTGGCTGATATGGACTAGTCCGTCTTGATGTACACCTATATCGACGAAACAACCAAAGGCTGTGATGTTGGTTACGATACCTACCAATTGCATTCCGACTTTCAAATCGTTGATGGTACGTATGTCTTTGTTGAACTCGAAAAACTCGAATGTCTTTCTTGGGTCACGGCCTGGCTTTTCCAACTCGCTGATGATATCGTTTATAGTCTCGATGCCGAATTCGTTTTCGATGAAGTCTTTAGGATTTATCTTTGCGATAAGTTCTTTGTTGCCAATCAAATCTCTTACTTCCACATTGAGTTTTTTAGCCATCTTTTCTACTATATGGTAGCTCTCAGGATGTACGGCGCTCGCGTCTAATGGTTGTGCTGCATCGTGTATTCTCAAGAAGCCTGCACATTGTTCGTATGCTTTTTCTCCTAAACGAGGGACTTTCAAAAGCTGCTTACGACTCTTGAAACCGCCGTTTTCGTTACGATATTTTACAATGTTGCTCGCAATCTGAGGACCGACGCCACTGACGTATGACAACAGCTGCTCGCTGGCTGAATTGAGTTCCACGCCTACAGCATTAACGCAGCTCTCGACGACATGACCAAGTTCTTCGTTAAGAAGCTTTTGGTTTACATCATGTTGATATTGGCCAACGCCGATAGATTTAGGGTCTATCTTTACCAATTCGGCGAGTGGGTCCATGAGACGGCGTCCGATACTTACGGCGCCTCTTACTGTGATGTCGTATTCTGGGAACTCATCGCGGGCCACTTTTGAAGCGGAGTAGATAGAAGCGCCGCTTTCGTTAACCATGACGGCTATGATGTCGCGGTCGAATTTTATTCCGCGGATGAAGTCTTCTGTCTCGCGTCCTGCAGTACCGTTGCCTATGGCGATGACTTCAATCTTATATGCATTGACGAGCGAACGTATTTTGTTTGTCGCTTGTCTTATTTCATTTTGAGGTGGGTGAGGGAAGATGGTCTCGTTATGTAACAAAGCGCCATATTCGTTAAGTATTACGACTTTGCAACCTGTTCTGAAGCCAGGGTCGAGGGCGAGGACGCGTTTCTGTCCGATAGGCGCTGCCAAGAGAAGTTGGCGAAGGTTCTCTGCGAATACCTTGATCGCTATTTCATCGGCTTTCTCTTTGTACAAAGCTCTAATCTCTGTCTCTAACGATGGTTCTAACAAACGTTTCCAAGCATCGTCGATAGCGTCCTGGACTAAATCTGTTGATGCGTTGTCAGCTTTGATGAAGATATTGTCGAGTGTCTTAAGTGCTTCTTCATCATTGATTTTCAGTTTCACTTTAAGCATTCCTTCAGCCTCGGCACGGAACATCGCCAATAATCGGTGCGACGGAGCCTCGGCAATAGATTCCTTCCAGTCGAAATATTGCTGATATGTCTTGCCTTCTTCCTCTTTGCCTTTGACGACGGCGGAAGAGATGATACCTTCTTTATGATATATCTTGCGGATATTATTACGACCTTTGATGTTTTCGGATATCCATTCCGCCATGATGTCGCAAGCTCCTTTGAGAGCGTCTTTGGTAGTCTCGACGCCTTTTCCCTTGTCGATGTATTTCTCTGCGAGACCTTCAACGTCGTCGCTGTTTTGCGACATAATCATCTTGGCGAGAGGTTCAAGACCTTTCTGACGTGCTATCTCTGCTCTTGTCTTGCGTTTAGGCTTATATGGAAGATAAAGGTCTTCAACATCTTGCAGCGTCTTGGCGTTCTTGATGCTGTTCTCTAGTTCTGGAGTGAGTTTCTCTTGTTCTGCTATCGACTTCAAAACAGCCTCTTTTCTCTTCTCGAGCTCCTCAAGTTGTTCGAGGCGTTTTTGAATAGCAGCGACGACCTCCTCATTCATGGTGTTGGTCATCTCCTTACGATAACGAGCTATGAAAGGAACTGTGCATCCTTCACTCAAAAGACGTATCACATTTTCTGCGACTGTCAGTGACACTGAAAATTCTGTTGCTATCTGCTTGATGAAATCCATTTTTTTAGTTTAAAGTTAATAGTTTAAAGTTAATAGTAGTTTTAAAGTTAATAGTAGTTTTAAAGTTTGTAGAGTATAGTTTTGATAGTTATTATTTCTAAAGTTCTAAAGTTCTCCAAATGTTCCACGCTGCTTCCGCTTGTTCGTGTAACATCGTCAATCCGTTATATGCTGCAGCGCCTTGCGCTTTTCCTTTTTTCATGAATAATGTCTCTTCAGGATTGTATATCAAATCGATGAAGACATTATTTTCGTTAGCAGTAGAGTAGGGCAGTTCTAAACATTCATTAACATTCGGAAACATTCCCACAGGCGTCGCATTGATTATTATGGAATAAGGTTCAAACCCTTTAATATTAATTTCCTCATAACTTATTCCTAATTTCTCATTCCTCATTCCTAATTTCCTGCTCACAATCTTATACGGAATACCTTTTTTGTTTAAGACATATTGAACCGCCTTCGATGCACCTCCACTCCCCAAAATCAAAGCTAATTTACTTGTAGTCTTGTAGTCTTGTAGTCTTGTAGTCTTCTCCAACAATCGCTCAAACCCAATCACATCCGTATTAAAACCTTTCAAACTTCCGTCATCATAAATCTTGACGGTATTTACTGCACCGACTTCTTTTGCTGTGATGTCAATCTCATCAAGAAGCGGGATAATCTCTTCTTTGTAAGGAACGGTAACGTTAAAACCTTTTAAGTTTTTATGTTCTTTGATATATGGAATTATATCTTCAATATTTTGAATCTCTATGTTTTGATAAGAATAGTTAAGATTATTTAATAGAAACTTCTCTGTGAAATAAGCCTTTGAAAAAGAATGCCCAAGCTTCTTTCCAATCAAACCGTATATCTTATCGTAATCCATTTTTCTCTTGTTTGATGACTAATTATTGTTCTTTATCCCATATCCCTTAGCCATTAGTCCTTAGTCATTTGTCCTTATACCTTCTTCGCCATCTTTTCTGTCAGCACTATCAATGCTGCGCCTATGAGCATGATTACTAATGCTATTGAGAAGTCGAGGTTTAACTCTGGTAAATAATATTCGTAGCCAGTCACTTTAGCTTCGCTGCCGAAATAAGTGATGACGTCATTTTTCCAAGGCCAGATAATCGGCATGCTTCCTAAGATGAAACCTGTCAGGACTGCGATTGTTATGTCTCTGTAATTCTTGAATATCCATGACAAGAGATGAGAGAAGGCGAGTAAGCCAACAATGCCGCCCACGGCAACAGGGAGCAATATCTTAAGGTTTAAATCATTGACGGCATCAATCATAATGAGTTGATAATTACCCATCAATACTAAAACGAAAGAACCTGATAGTCCAGGCAATATCATGCTGCATGTTGCAACAGCTCCGCATATCATTAAATAAATGAAGTTGCTGTTTTCATTCGCAGGCGTGCCGAAGGCTATCAATAAAGCTATTGCTGTTCCAATCACGAAGGAAACCAATACTTTCCAGTTGAATTTCTCTATTGTTATTCCCACATAATATATTGAGACCAATATCATTCCGAAGAAGAATGACCATAAGTAGATAGGATATTCTGCAAATAGGAATTCGAATAATCTTGCTATTGAGAGAATCGCTACCAAGACTCCAGAACCTACTGAGACGAGGAACCATAAGTCGATGTGTTGTGCGAATTCTTTGAACTTGCCGCTGAAAAATAATTTTATTGCTGTTAGGTTAAAAGATTTTAACGCATTGATCAAGCGTTCGAAAATACCGGTTATCAAGGCTATTGTACCGCCAGAAACTCCAGGGATGACGTTGGCAGAACCTACGCCAACTCCTTTGAAAAAGTTAGCAATGTATTGATTCATATTAAAATGGGTTGTTGTTTTTGTCTTTATATTCGTTGATTAAGTTTACAATATTTTCGTTGTTCAAGATATAGTTTGGGTCGAAGTCTATGAATTCCTGAACGCCGTCGGTGTCAATTTCCAACGCCTCTTCAAGATTCATCAATCCTAACTGTTCATCTTCCTGTATGAAATTGATGAATGACATTCTATATAACAAAGGAGCCTGTTTGCCTAGTTTGTTCAATCCTTTCTCTATGTATTTCACCGCATTATCGATGTCGTCCAGCATGATGTAAACCTCCATAAATGCTATGTATAGATTGACATCGAAAGGATACAGTTCCTCTATTTCTTTGAGATATTTGAGGGAGTTCTTGTATTTTCCAAGTTTGTTGTTTTCTTCAACGAGAACGAAGAGATAGTCGGTGTTGAAAGGAGCGAGTTCGTGGGCACGTTTCAGAAACTTTATTGAGGATTTGTGGTTCTCTTCTTCGCAGAAAACGAATCCTAATCCTGCGTATGCTTCTGCGATATTTTCGTCAAGTTCTATTGCTTTCTTGAAATTGCTGATAGCTTCCAGTTTGTTGCCTGTCTTTGCAAGTGCTTCGCCGTATAGACAATACAGAATCGGTTTCCTGACTTTGTTTCTGAAAGCTTCTTCAATGATATCAATTGTGTCTTGATACTTGTCGAGTTCATTATTGATAGTAGCGATATTGATATATCCTCTGTCGTAATGTTGGTCAATGGCTAATGCGAACTCGTATTGTTCGATGGCTTTCTCCAAGAGATGAAGTCTAAGGTAACAGTTGCCCAACGCCATCCAGGCTTCTAAGCTGTGAGGGTTCTTGTCGATCTCGGCATTAAGGAAATCAACACATTCGAAGCCTCTTTCGAGATAGAAGTAGCAGTTCATAATCTGCATATACTGTTCGCCGTAATCGATGTTGTCGGTCAGACCTTTCTTGAGATAATAAAGGGCTTTCTCGTAGTCTCTCAACAACATGTATTCGCCTCCTATAGAGCCGTATATGTCTGTGACATTTTCATTGTTGCCAAGGAGCTTGATGGCTCTTTTATAAGCGACGATAGATTGTTTGTGGTTATTGAGCAATCCATGGCAATAACCCAGATTGACGTAATAGTCAGGATCTTCGGTGTTGTTGTCTTCTTCTTTAAGATACTTCAATGCGTTTTTTGCATCTTGTACTGAAAGATATTTTTTCGCCATGATGCTATAGATAATTGGACTTTCAGAATGATATTTCATAGCCATGTCAGCAAGAATGTTAATTTTTTCAATGTCATCATGCTGAATGTAATAATCGATCATAATGTTCAATTCGTCGACGTCAAAAAATGAAAGTCTATCGTTTTCTAATTGACTTTCAAATCTTTCTATCAATTCCTGAATTTCATAATCGTCTAAGAAATTATCATCGTCCAATCCCATATCTTTTTTTTGCAAATTTAAGAAAAACTGCCTTATATTTGCAAAAAAATAAATAGAATATGCCTTTAATTAAATCTATATCAGGATTCCGTGGAACTATCGGTGGCAAGGCTGACAATGGTCTTACACCTATTGATATTGTTAAACTTACATCATCATTTATTTGTTTGATTCGTCGTTCTGGCGTAAATCGTCCTCGTATCGTTGTAGGTCGCGACGGACGTATCTCTGGAACAATGGTGAATCAGCTGGTGTGCGGCAACTTACAAGCTATGGGTGCCGATGTAATCGATATCGGGTTAAGCACAACACCAACTGTTGAAGTAGCTGTAACAGAAATGAAAGCTGATGGCGGTGTAATCCTTACAGCAAGTCATAACCCAAGAGAATGGAACGCTCTTAAGTTGTTGAACAGCAAAGGTGAATTTATCTCTAAAGAAGATGGCGAATGGCTGCTCGAAAAAGCCGCTGCCGATGACTATGAATTCTCATATATCGATGAAATAGGAACTTATTCTGTAGAAAATGACTGGATTGAACGTCATGCAGATATGGTTTGCAACCTTCCTCTCGTAAAGAAAGATGTAATAGCAAAAGCAAATCTTAAAGTCGTGGTTGATGCTGTAAACTCAACAGGCGGAATCGCAATCCCAATGTTACTCAGAAAATTGGGTGTCAATGACATTATTGAACTTAACTGCGAAGTGACAGGTAATTTCGCTCATAATCCAGAACCTCTCGCAGCTCATTTGGTAGAGACTTGCGCTAAGGTCAAAGAAAGTGGCGCTGACTTCGGTATCGTCGTTGACCCTGATGTCGACCGTCTCGCATTCATCGATGAAAAAGGAGAGATGTACGGCGAAGAATATACTCTCGTGACTATAGCATCATATATCTTACAACATAATAAAGGCAATACAGTTTCCAATCTTTCTTCAACCCGCGCTTTACGTGACGTAACACAACAATTTGGTGCAGAATATTTTGCAGCAGCTGTCGGTGAAGTAAATGTCGTTGAGAAAATGAAGGAGGTTGATGCTGTTATCGGCGGCGAAGGAAACGGCGGTGTCATCTATCCAGAATTGCATTACGGTCGTGACGCTCTCGTCGGTGTCGGTCTTTTCCTCACTTATCTCTGCGAGTCACAATGCTCATGCTCTGAATTGAAGTCTAAGTTCCCATTGTATTATATGTCTAAGAACAAGATTCAGTTGGAGCCATCAACAAACGTTGATATGATTTTGGAGAAATTGGCTGACAAATTCAAAAATGAAAAAGTCACAACCATAGATGGTGTAAAGATTGACTTTGAAGAAGGATGGGTACATCTTCGCAAATCAAACACCGAACCTATCATCAGAGTTTATTCAGAAGGCAAGACTGAAGCTGAAGCAGAACGACTTGCACAAATTATGCTCGAAGAAGCAATGAAAAATTGAAAATTTAAAACTGAAAACTGAAAGTTTATGTCATCTGCTAGAAATAAGAAAAAAAGTCGCCGCAGGAATTACAAATACCATGCGGTGACTTTCAAATTGACATCAGGTCAATATAAGTCGTTAAGAAATTATTGCAAGGCGAGAAGAACTACGCCAATCAAATTGATTAAGAAAAGCATAGAACGCTTCATATCACATTACGAATATGAAGTGCCACAAGAATTGTATCTTACAGAAAACCAACTCGACCTCTTTGATATGGAAGAGTTTAATGGCTAAAGACAAAAGGCAAAGGACTAATGTCTAATGGCAAAGGTTTCAAGAGCTTCTATTACCTCTAGTTACACTGTTCCTCTCAACCCTTATTATACGGAATTCTATTTGCGATAGATCTTCCCAAGGTCACTTCATCGGCGTATTCCAGAGCATCGCCAACAGAAATTCCTTTAGCGATAGTCGTTATCGTTCCGTTAAAATCTTTTAACACTCTCGACAGATAATAGTTTGTAGTATCGCCTTCAATTGTGGCAGGCAGGGCCAAGATTATTTCTGTTATCTCTTCTTTCTTGGTTCTCTCCAGAAGTTCGTTGATTCTTAAGTCGTTTGGTGAGATTCCTTCGATAGGGTTGATGATACCGCCGAGTACGTGGTACAATCCGTTGAATGAACATGTGCGCTCGATGGCGAGGACATCTCTCATGTCGGCGACGACGCATAAGATATTTTCGTCGCGTTTAGGGTTAGAACAAATTGAGCATAAAGGCTCGTCGCTTATGTTATAGCAGCGTCGGCATAAGACGATATTGTTTCTCATGTCGTTCAACGACTTACACAACTGTTCCGTCTTAATCTTTTCTTCGCCCAACAAATGCAATGCGAGTCGCAAGGCTGTCTTCTTTCCAATGCCCGGCAACTTTGATAACTCATCGACTGCTTTTTCCAATAAGATGGAAGAATATTCTGCCATAACCTACAAATTTGGCGCAAAGATACGTTATTTCTTAAAACTTTTTAACTTTGCAAAAAAATGAAATCATGAAAAAAATATTAGGATTATTAACTTTAACATTATCTTTATTATTTGGCTTTTCATTAGAAAACATCAATGCACAAAATGATTATAACAAAACAGATAATCAGGGACGCAGACAAGGAAAATGGATTGATTTTCATGATAATGGAAAAACAAGATATACAGGAGAATTCAAAAACAACGAACCGATAGGAGAGTTCTTATATTATTCAGAAGATGGAACTCTAATTGCCAAGAACAATTACTTGAAAAAATCAAATATCACTGAGACAGAGATGTATGCGGCGAATGGAAAAGTCATCGCTAAAGGAAAATATATTGACAAGAAGAAACACGATAAGTGGGAATATTTCAGTGAGAAGACTGGTGCTCTTATTTTGACAGAGAATTACGAAAACGGAATGATTGTAGGAAAGAGTGTCGCATATTCTTCAGTGACACAGATGGTAATAGAAGAGATAGAATATGTCAATGGTATGAAGAACGGTGTCTGCAACAGATATTATGACAACGGAAGAATCATGGAAAAAGCCAATTACCAAAACGATCAATTAAACGGCGATTACGCATTCTATTATCCAAACGGTGTTGTCAAGGAAGAAGGGAAATATCTTGATAACCAAAAAGTAGGAGAGTGGAGGACTTACGATATGGAAGAGGGACTTCTCTCTGTCGATGTCTATTCTGAGATTTAATAAGACTACAAGACAACAACGATACAACAAGTTCTTTTTGAATGTAGAGACGTTTCAATGATTCCTGAAAAACAAACAAACATTGAAGCGTCTTTATAAATTAGGAATGTTTTTTTTGAATAAAGACACCGAGCACAATGTCTGTTGCCCGTTGACAGTTGTCTGTTGACCTTTTTTATACGTGATGATACGTGGATATAATCTCTTGAATATCAGAGAGTCTTTCTATTATTCTGTGTCCTTTGGTTTTTAGTCGTTGTTCCGATACGTGTCCGCCGCTGTAAAGTATGCAGTCGAAGCCGCATTGCTCAGCCACTTCGGCGTCGTGAAGAGTGTCGCCAATCATAAGGCAATCGCCAGGATTAAGATTCAAATCTTTGATAACCTGTTTCCCTAATGAGACTTTCTCTCTTGCAAAGTCGTCCTTTATCCCGAATATGCCGTCAAAGAAATCGCAGATGCCTGCGTTTCTTATCATTTTATTCAGATTGCCGTCTTCCATGGCGGATAACACAATCTGGCAATATGAATTATCTTTGAGATATTTAAGTGTCTCTACGACATCAGGAAACAGCTGTGCGGTATGTTCACCTTCGTGATATAAATCCATGTATTGACGTGCAGGAATCTCGAATGGCTCTTTCTCGAAGTCGAAGCCTGCTTCTTTGTAATAATCAATGACTGGAAACTTGAAAATCTCCTTGTATCTCTCGACGCTTAAAGTCGGTAGTTTTCTGTCTTGCAGCAGAGAGTTGGTTGCTCCGAGCGACAGTTCTAAGTCATCGAGCAAGGTGCCGTTCCAGTCCCAGATTATCGTCTTATACATTAGCGGCAGTGTTTGGTGTAATCTTCCATATTAGGTCTGCCTTTGGCTTCAGCGATCTTGAAATAATAACATGCCATATCATAATCGCTTATGCTTCTGTAATATAAACCTATATTGAAATAAGCTTGGAGATAGTCTGGATTTAACTCTATGACTTTGAGAAAGTCTTGCAAAGCTGCTTCTCTTTGGAAGATGTTGTATTTTGCGCAGCCGCGATGGAAATAGGCTTCATGGTTTTCTGGGTTGTATTTTATGGCTTGGTCGAAATATTCTATCGATTCTTCAAATTGTGAAGCGTAGAGATAGTCGAGACCTTCGTCGCATAAGTTTCTTGATTTGTCAGGGTTGCTGCCACAGCTAACCATAAATAATACAAGACCTAATGTTATAATTCTGAATGCTTTCTTCATATTTTTAAATTTTTGCAAAGATAAAAAAAATGGCAAAAGTCTAAAGTTAAAAGTCTAAAGTTTTTTGTTTTGTTTTTAAAAATAAAGCCAATATGCGCTGAATTTGCCTTGTGAGTCGAGCATGAGTGCTGGCATTGGTATCTTAATAAAGCTTAACACTTTTAAAGTCGTTTTCAGGAATTTGTTTTCTACAGGTATTCTTGTAAGGTCGATGTCGGGTGAAAGAATGAATTGTCGTGTTCTTGTGAATTCTGGTATCACTTGTCCGTTGTAACTGCTTGCATTATATACAGCTCCTGTCATTCCGTCAGCGCTGTAGCCTAAGGCCACATTTATCCATGATGGGAATTTTGAGTTTTCATCAAGGAACGATTTGATGTTACAAGAAAGCCAGATGGTTTGTCCGTTATAATCTTTTAACATTCTTTCAGGAAGAGTGCTGCCAAGCAAATTAGGGCTATATTGAGGATATTGAGTCTGGTGATAAGAGTATTTCATTGTGATTCTCTGTTCATGCCATAGAGCCTGTTGCCCCATGAACAAGCCTGTTCCTAAAGCGTTAGCCACCATATCACCCCATGAAAAGCCCCATCCTGACGACAATCCATCAAAAATCTCCACAGTGCTAAGGAAAACAAATCCAATAGGACCGCCATATAAATTGGCATTTCTTTCATCGCAACCGGCAAGACGAAGCGCTTCATAACCAAGCATTCCTACATAATATGATGTCATGGAATGTCCTATTTTATCCATCTGCAGCCAGTTGTTGTTGTCGTTATGTAAATGAAAAGGCTCTTGTTCATAATCGGCGTACCATAAGAAATACAGACCGCTCATAGAACCTGCATACAAAGCAGCTTCCGTTCCCATGACAATGCCGACGTTTCTCTTGATGATACTTGTAGAATCGTTTTGAATGGAGACGTTATCTTGGGAAAATACATTTAAAGATAAAAGTAGCAAAAGTAACAAACTAAGGATTTTGAACTTTGACTTTTGAATTTTAGCAATATTATATGACTTTGGGGATTTTATCATCGTTATCCTATGACTCCTGAAGTTATCTCGTTTTTTAGATATGAATAAATATACAAACTACTTTGGAAATATAATCCAGTTTGTTTGTCACATAGTTTTTTGTATGTATCGGAAAAATATAAAATATCAAG
>JAEIGA010014475.1_pt1 | contig 12005 bp, 15 predicted proteins | sample 9270691 | NCBI WGS metagenome assembly JAEIGA01 (sample SAMN17057246, study PRJNA624740) | gut metagenome | biome: biome; isolation source: fecal sample | host: Bos grunniens | place: China: Xizang | collected 2019
AGTTCTATATCTGCAAGAAGCTTGTTTGTAACTTCTCTTAAATAGTTTTCTTCACTTAAAAGAGTTGTATTATCGTTTTGCAAGACTTTACTGCTTCTTTCAAGAGATTCAATAATATGTGAAATGGATACCTCTGCCTTTTCATATTTGGCAAAGTATTTTTTAACAGGATTAACTAGATTACCGAGCATGCCTTTTTTTGCAAAATCAACTTTGCTTGGATCCAAATCTTTCATTTGCTGGTCTAATTCCAATAATTTTTCTCCGATATTGTCTGCTTCTTTTCCGCCTTTAGTCAAATCGCTTAATCTTGTTGATAGCATTTCATTGTGTGATGCGGACTTAGACATATCTGCAATACCAAAATTCTCAAGAGGTTGTAATATTTTTTCTCTTTCTTGTGGATTATTTAAATCAGCATCGAAGATTGCTGTTGCATTGTCTTGTGCTTGGTTTTTGAGATTTGAGTTTTCTAGTTTTTCTTCTTCATCTTTAATTGATGTTTCGACATCTTTTTTAATTTCATCTACATCTAGAGAAAATTCTGCCATTTTTATCACCTAATTAAGAAAGCTTATTTTATTTTTATCAACTTTTGCAGTAAAATTATCTATGGTTTTACCGCTTTTAATTATTTCTACATTAACATGATCCAAATTCAATTTTTTATATGAAGTGTAATGTCCAAAACTGATATCATAGTCAGTGTCATAATAGACATTTGATAAGGTTTCAGTTTCCTGACCTAAAACTGTGTCATTTTCATCGAAATAGCTTGTTTTGATTACATATCCCTTCAAATCTGAAGGCACTTGTAAAAATAAAGCTCTTGTATATACAGTATAGCTTGTCTTATTGCCATAATGACCATCATATCCAGAAACTTCTGTAATTGTCAAATCAACATGTTCAACATCGTCAACGACATCCGTTTGAACAGTATTATTATTTCCAGATGAAAGGATAAATAACGCTCCAAAAATCAATATTGCAGCAATAATTACTAAAAATATCTTACCATTTGAAAATATGTTTGAGTTTTTAGCTGAGGCGCTTTTAGAGAAACTATAACCACAATCCATACAGAATTTCACATCATTATCGACTGTTTTTCCACATTTTGGACAAGTTTTACTCATATAATCACCTTAATATTCCTTAACAGAACTAATTAAGTTTTCCATTTCTTCCAATAAGTTTTTCACTTCATCGGTTGCTTCCTCATCAGAACTTAAATTTATAACCAATTCGTTAGTTAACTCCTCGATTTGATCAATAATTGATTTCATATTGCTGATTTTACTTTCAAGTTCAGCTTCTATTCTTGGAGTGTCTTCAGCTGCCAAATTAATAATATTCAAAGCTGAATCGTGTTGTGAGTAAAACAATTTATGAGAACTGTTAACCACGTTCATAAATCTGTCATATGTAAGTTGTGGTGGAGTGAAGCATTTTTCAATCAAATCCTTTACAACTTCTTCTTTAACGTCAAATAATGTTTTTAAATTATTTACCTCTTTTTCATATTTTTTAAGTGATTCAAGACCTGTTTCACTAACAGGTGCTGAATTAACATGATTTGTTTGAGATGTGAATTTTTGTTGTCTTTTAGTTTCGATTTTTGCAGGTTTCTTTGAGTTTGCTAATTTATAAAGATATACTAAAGGAATTATTGATGCAATTAAGATAATAAACATTACTATTTTATTTCCCCAAAAAGCAAAAGGAACAAAAACACAAATTAAAGAAATATAATAAACACCCAATAATCCAAGGATAGAATTGTTCATAAGCAATAAATCAGATATGCCTCCAATACCTCGTTGTAATCTTATTTTAGAAGCATAGCTAGAGTCAGGAGCATATTGCAAGACTTCATCATCAGTCAATAAGCCGGCTTTTGGTTCAATGATATACTTAATTTCAGACAATGTTTCAATGCAATTGACTCTATTGCCTTCACTATCAAATGCTTTAGAGTTTTTAAAGGTGATAGGAGTTGTTAATCTTTTAATTTCAAGGATTTTTGAGTTTTCACTAGTCATTGGTAAGTCTCCAATGATAATTATTATTTATTATGTATTTATAAACTTTTGTATTTAAATTGTTACTAACTAATCAAACTCCTTTTCAAGCAAAATTGTTACCGGTCCATTGTTAAGCAAACTAACCTTCATATATGCTCCAAACTCACCTGTTTCAACATCCACCTCTTCACTGCATTTGACTGTGAAATAATCAAATAATTCTGTTGCCTTATCCGGAGCCAAGGCCTTATGAAAAGAAGGCCTGTTCTTTTTAGTGTGAGCATATAATGTAAATTGGGGTACCAGTAATAGCTTTCCACCAATATCCTTTACAGATTTGTTCATGCGACCATTATCATCTTGAAAGATTCTAAGCTTTACAAGTTTTTTTGAAAGGTAATCAGCCTCTTTTTCCGTGTCATTTTCACCGAAACCTACCAAAACCATTAATCCTTCATCAATCTGACCAACAATTTTTTCATCGACTTCAACACTTGCATTTGATACTCTCTGTATTACTAGTTTCATTTGTGAATTCTCCTTAGAAATTAACTGTCCACCATTTTTTATTCTATCGTGATACTCGGGTTGCTGGAAATAATGCATCCCATCAGAATCGAGTGCTGCTTGACATAATCCTGAATAAAACCCCCTGAAAAATCCAACACTACATCGTAAGATGTATTGTGATGCAAAACCGTGTGTTTGCAACAACGGTAACCATTCTATAAAAAAATAGCATATATTTTATTAGAGGGATTTAAAAGTTACATATTCATATGTTCTTTAACTTCATATGTTGCTTCACGAACTGTTTCAGCAGCTTTCATAAAGTTTCTTTTCTCGATATCGTTCATATGAATAGGTACAATCATTTCAAGGCCTCTTTTGGAAATAACCGCAGGCACTCCTAATGATACATCCTCAACATTTTCAATTTCACCATCCAAATAGCAGCTTACAGTCAAAACTTTATGGGTATCTGTTATAATTGTTGAAATAAGGTTTGAAATCGCATAAGCAGGACCATATTCGGTTGCACCTTTTTTAGAAATGATAGTATTTCCCGCATTTTTAAGCCGTTCGACCAAACCTGTGATATCCAAATCCACATATTCCACGAAATATTTTAATGGAATACCCCCAATAGTTGTTGAGCTCAAAAGAGGAACCATATGATCCCCATGTTCACCTACAACCCTTGTGTGAACTTCGGAACTGTTAATGTTAATATGTCTTGAGAAATAATTTTTAAGCCTTAATGAATCCAAGTGATTTCCAACACCAAAAACTTTCATTTTATCAAATTTTGAAGCTTCAAGAGCAATGGTTGTCATGACATCAACAGGGTTTGTAGCCACCAGAATAATTGCATCTGGAGCATATTTTGCAACTTGCCTTGAATAGTAAGCTACGATTTTTGCATTCGGAACTGCCAAATCCAATCTTTTCATTCCTTTTTCACGCGGGATTCCGGCAGAAATCAATACAATAGCGGAACCTTCAATATCATGAAAATTACAAGTTGGAGTTAACCTGCAATCGATATCCCTTGCCGCCAGGGCGTCATACATATCATAAGTTTCTCCTTTAACCTTATCAAGACTTTCAGGTCTTGCAACCATTACAATCTCATCAACTGTATCTTCCCTTGCAAGGGTAAATGCTACATTTTTTCCTATTGTTCCAGTTGATCCAAAAATACTAACCTTTACCATATTGATATATTGGTTTTTATTATAAAAATATCTTACTAATTTACAAAATTATTATAAAATTTATAAAAAAATTTAATAAAATTATACAAAATAAATAATAATGATTATAATTATGTATTTTGTATATATTAACAATAGCTTTATATGTATTGAATGTTTTAAGTTATATTGAATATCGGTGATAACATGGCAGATGATGAACTAAAATTAGAAACAAAATGCTATGATGCTAATGAATATGGATACCTTTACGGATTAAATAAAAGGATTCCAGATGAAGAATTTGCAAAAGTAAAACAATATTTCAGAAATTTCAGAAGAATGGACTTTGTTGAAGGCAATGTTCAAGTAACCGGAAGGCCTGAAGGATATAGGTGCCTTGAAAAAGATGTTCCTAAAGTCGAGGAAATTTTAGGAATTACAAATACTCTTGAAAAAAGACAAAACAAAGTAAAAGAAGCCTTCGCAGATCCAATAAAAAAAGCAAACCTTATTGACCAGTCATATGAATGGCTAAAAATGCTATTTGAAAAAGGAGGAACAAGACCAGAACAGGACTTGTCAAGACTAGCCGTTCACTCAACAAAAATGTATGACCCACAGGATAGCTTTAAGAAAGGTTTTGATAAAGGAGAAGGAGAATTATTCATTTATACACCTCATGGAATGTGGTATATTATCAATAACTCAGGAGAATTCTCAGATAAATCATTGAATAACGTCAAAACAAATCAAGGTGGAGCAGTAGGCCATAGATTAATGTATGATGATTTAATCGACAGATTAATCAGAATTTACACAGAAGAAAACTTATACACCGGTGAAAAACTATATTAATTTCACCTAATTTTTTTCTAATGGGAAAATTTTCAATCACCCCTCTAAAGAGGTTCAATTAGAAATGTTGGAATCGCGAATATCAATCCAAAATTGATTGTGCGATAAATAGACCAACAAATGAAACTGTTTAAGAAACACAGAAAATTTCAAAACGAAACATCACCACAAAATACCATATTGATAATTGATTTTTATTTAGCAAGTATAAACTAATCCGCATACTTATCTGTTCACATATAACAAGAATTCTTATCAACCAAATGAAAATTTTATTAATTTCAAATAATTTATTTGCATATCTAATTAAACTATTTTATACTATAAAAATCAAAATAATATAACAGTATTATTTTAGGTGGTTTAACTATATGCAAAAAGTTATAAATGCACATTGTCACATTTATCCGGAAAAGATAGCTGAAAAAGCAGTGCTTGGAATTAGAGATTTTTACGATTTAGACATGTCTTTAAATGGTAAATTAGATGATTTACTAAGAGACGGCAACAAGGTTGGAGTTACACATTACTTGGTTCACTCTGTTGCAACAACACCAAAACAAGTTAAATCAATAAATGAATTCATTGCTGAAGCTGTAAACACCCATCCTAACTTATTCACAGGATTTGGAACCTTGCATCCCGACAGTGAAGATATCCAAGGAGATTTTGATTATCTGATTGAACTTGGACTTAAAGGAGTTAAACTACACCCTGATTTTCAACAATTTGCAATGGATGAAGAACGTGCATTCAAAATTGGAGAAGTTGTAAGCAAATGCAATGTACCAATGCTTGTTCACTGCGGTGACTTCAGATACAACTATTCAAATCCAAAACATATAAAGGCATTTTTGGAAAAATTCCCAGATATAACCTTTATTGGAGCTCATTTTGCTGGTTGGAGCATGTGGGAGGACGCAACCCGCCAGTTATCTCATTTTGAAAACCTCTATGTTGACTTAAGCTCAAGCTTATATGCCCTAACACCTGAAACCGCACTGGAATTGATTCATGCTTATGGTGCCGATAAGGTATTATGGGGTACTGACTATCCAATGTGGGACTCTGTCAGTGAAATGGAATACTTTAATAAAATTGATTTGACAGAAGAAGAGCGTTCTAAAATACTTTATGAGAATGCTGCAAAATTATTAAAATTAGAGTAAAAATTAAAGTGTGACATTTCATCACGCTTTCAAAAAAAAAAAATTATTCAACATTTTTATTAAATGAATTAGCGGCCGGTGGTGTTAACAAATCATTAGCTATCATTTCTTCGATTTCATCTAAGCTAAACCAACCATAGTCATAATGTTCTTCACTAATTGTAACTTCATCACTTTCACAAGTCACTTTCATGATTAACTGAATTGATTTGACTTCTTCAGAAGTTTTACAAGCAGTATAATCTCTTCTGATAACATTATAAAGCGAATTCACATCAACTTCAAGACCTGTTTCTTCAAGATATTCCCTTTTTAATGCTTCATCGAAAAACTCGCATTTTTTAACTTTACCACCCGGAATCTCCCATCTTCCAGCATCATGAGACGAACGGGATCTGATTTTTAAAAGCAAAATCTTGCCGTTAAATTCACATATTCCTCTTACTGTTAATCCCCACAATGTAGACATGTAAAAACACCAGAAAAAAATGATTTAAAGGGAAAAATTCCCTTATTGATTCATTGCTTTTTCAACAGCCACCGCAACGGCAACTGAAGCTCCCACCATTGGGTTATTGCCCATACCGATTAATCCCATCATTTCAACATGAGCCGGAACTGATGAAGATCCGGCGAATTGGGCATCAGAGTGCATTCTTCCCAATGTATCGGTCATACCATATGAGGCAGGACCTGCTGCCATATTATCAGGGTGTAATGTTCTTCCGGTTCCACCACCTGAAGCAACAGAGAAGTATTTTTTGCCTTGTAGTATGCATTCCTTTTTGTATGTTCCGGCTACTGGATGCTGGAAACGTGTTGGGTTAGTTGAATTACCTGTAATGGAAACATCAACACCCTCCAAATGCATGATTGCTACTCCTTCACGCACATCATCTGCACCGTAGCATCTTACTTTTGCCCTTTCACCATCTGAATATGCTTTTTCTTTAACTACTTTTACTTCTCCTGTAAAGTAATCAAATTCTGTTTCAACATGGGTAAATCCGTTGATTCTTGAAATGATTAATGCAGCGTCTTTTCCAAGACCATTTAAAATAACTCTTAATGGTTTTTCACGAACTTCATTTGCAGAGTTTGCAATTCCAATTGCCCCTTCTGCAGCTGCAAAACTTTCATGACCTGCAAGGAATGCAAAGCATTCACTTTCATCGCTTAAAAGCATTGATGCTAAATTACCATGACCTAATCCAACTTGCCTGTCATCTGCAACACTACCTGGAATACAGAAAGCCTGAAGTCCTTCACCAATAGCCTTTGCAGCATCTGAGGCTTTAGTGCAGCCTTGTTTAATAGCTATTGCCGCACCAAGAGTGTATGCCCAACAAGCATTTTCAAAACATATCGGTTGAACGCCTTTTACAATTTCAGCAGGGTCAAAACCTTTATCAAGACAAATCTGCTTTGCCTCATCAAGGTCTTTAATGCCGTATTTTTCTAAAACAGGAATGATTTGATCAATTCTTCTTTCATAACCTTCAAATAAACTCATAATATCACTCCTTTCTTGGATCTATTTTTTTAGCCGCATCATCAAATCTTCCATATTGACCGGTAGCATTTTCAATAGCTTCCATAGGGTCAACTCCTGACTTGATTTGGTCTAGCATTACACCAAGGTTAATGTATTTATAACCAATAATCTCATTATCTTCATCAAGCCCAATTTCGGTAATATAACCTTCTGTGAGTTCTAAATACCTTGGACCTTTCTCTTTTGTTGAGTAGATTGTTCCAATTTGGCTTCTGTGACCTTTTCCTAAATCCTCAAGTCCAGCACCAATTTGAAGACCTCCTTCTGAAAATGCAGACTGAGTTCTTCCATAAACAATTTGTAAGAATAATTCACGCATTGCAGTATTAATAGCATCACAGACCAAATCTGTGTTCAATGCTTCAAGGATTGTCTTTCCAACCAAGATTTCACCCGCCATTGCAGCTGAATGAGTCATACCAGAACAACCTAGTGTTTCCACTAATGCTTCTTCAATAATTCCATCTTTAACGTTTAATGTTAATTTACAGCAACCCTGTTGCGGTGCACACCAACCAATACCATGAGTAAAACCTGAAATATCACTGATTTGTTTTGCTTTAACCCATTTACCCTCTTCAGGAATTGGTGCAGGGTCATGATTTGCACCTTTGCGAACAAGACACATATTTTCAATTTCTGTTGAATATATCATCGTTTTTCTCCAAAATTTTTACTGTTTTAATATATCTTTTTTTTGATTAATGTATTTTTGGAAAAAATAATTAAAATCATTTAAGTAATATAAAAATTATATAAAAAATTAGGTGAGTATTTATGGATTTCATTTTAGTAATTGCGAAAATTCAACCTAAAGCAGGATGTCAAGACAGTATCCTAGAACTTGCTAATGAATTAGTTTATGAAACTTTACAAGAAGAAGGAAACATTGAGTATCAATTGTTAAAATCAGATGAAAATGATACATTAACATTTGTTGAAAAATGGGAAAGTCTTGAAGTACTTAAAAAACATATGGGTTCACCACACTTCCTAAACTTCGAAGAAGAAAGTGAAGAATTCGTTGAAAAGATGGATATCCAAATTATTGATGCTAAAGAAATCGAATTGTAATTGATTATCTACATTAAAAACTCCACTTTTCTATTTATTTTTATTATTTTAAAAATCCTATGAATTAAATTAATTATTTTTTAAATCCATTGAATATTTTTAATAATACTGTGAAATATCTTGGAAAAAATTATTTAATATAAGTTAAATAATTAAATCTATGAAAATATTCATTAATATTGACAATAGAAATTCTAATTCTTTAAAAACAAAAGAAGAATTAATTAAAATTTCACAAGAACTTAAAATAGAAATCACAAATGAAATATCTGAATGTGATTTGATAATTTCAATTGGTGGTGATGGAACATTTCTCAAATCCGCTAGATCATCTTGTGAAAAACCATTAATTGGAATACATACTGGAACTTTAGGTTTTCTAACTGAAATTAGTCCTAAAAACATTAAACAAGCATTAAATGAAATTTTAAATGAAAATTATTATATAGAAGAGAGAATGATGCTTGAAGGTGAAATAATTAGAAAAGATGGCAAAATTGAGAAAATCCCTAAAGCCCTAAATGAAATTGGAATTTCAAAAAATATAATCGGAGTTATGAGATTTGATGTTCTTGTTAATGAAAAGCTAATCAACTCTTATACTGCTAATGGAATATTAGTTTGCACACCAACCGGCTCAACTGCATACAATTTATCCTGCGGAGGTCCAATTGTAGACCCTACAGCTCGAATTTTAACATTAACACCAATAGACCCTCATAGTGTAAATAATAGAAGCATTATATTATCTGATGAATCAATTGTTGAAATTCAAATAACTGAACTTAGAGACAACACAACATCATTTGTATTATACGATGACCATCCCATCGAAGTGTTTAATGAGGATAAGGTCAAAATTAAAAAATCAGATAAGATTACAAAAATAATTAAACTTGAAAAAAGGAGTTTTATTGATACACTCCGTGAAAACATTAATTAACGGTAATGCAATCGTTTGGACAAATTGCCATGCATACTTTGCAGCTTTTACAGACTTGAGGATCTCTCACTGTTGATACATCATCGACAATCATCAAAACATTGTTTGGACATGCAATACTGCATTTTTCACATCCATCACAAACATCCGTGTCAATGTCAATATGACAATCAACAATTTCATCTTCTTTTTTATTCTTATTTCTTCTAAAAAATGAACCAAGACCCATTTGCAAGCCTCCAAAAAATAAAAAAAGAAAGTAGGTTTAGAATTTTAAACCTAACTCATATGCTTCTTTAAGTTTATCTTCTTGCTCTTCAGCAACAATTCCGGCAGGACCTGCACTACCAGCATCAACATGACCTATAACCTCATATCCCATAAATGTAAATGGTGAGAATTTGGTCATTTCAATATAATTAGCATATGTTTCTTCAGGCTGGTTTTCAGTAAATATCAATGCTGCTTTTCCAGATAAACTTTTATCAGGATTTTGGCCAATGCTGTAGAATCTGTCAATCATTAATTTGCCTTGAGCAGACATTTGACCGTAGTAAATTGGAGTTGCAAAAATTACTCCATCAGCAGCAACCAATTCATCTAAGATTTTGTTTCCATCATCTGCACGAACACATTCTGGGTTTTCAGCACAGTACATGCATGCTTTGCATGGAGCAATCTCTTGGTCTTCTAAATAGTATTTAACTACTTCCCCGCCATTTTCTTCGATTCCTTTAATCATTTCGTCCATCAATAAATCACAGTTTCCACCTTTACGTGGACTTGCTTGAAGTGCTACAATTTTCATTTTTTAACTACTCTCCTAATTTAATTAGTTTGTTGAAGTAATATCAATTGTGTCAATAATTGTCTTACAATGATTTATGAAATAATCACTATTGGATAATGGTATTCCATTTCCAGTAATTTGATAATTCTGTCCATTTTTATTAAAGAATATGTTTGCATTATATGATTCTGAACCTGTATCATATACAAAGTATGTGGAAACACCATTTTGGTCTATAGTTTGAGTTGAAGTATGCTGATTATTTGCAATGAAACTATTGTAAATGTTTTCAATACTTTGCGAATTATCGATTTCAGAAACATAGATTGTCATTCTATTATTATCAACTAAGCTAATGGTTGTATCATTTACAAAACTATCACTAAAGTTATCTAATGAGCGAAAATTACTAGCCCCAACAGAAACTGTGCTTTCTGTAATGTTTTCTGTAATATTACCTGTATCAATTTCTTTAAGGCTTTCAGTATTGTTTCCATAAGGGTTATGGGAAACTAAAGGAATGTTATCTGCTGCCACATTAACCCCAACATAAATAACAATCAAGATAACAAGTAATGCATATAATTTTTTCATTATGAATTCACCTAATATATTATATTAAATTTAAAGTATTTAAAATTAATAATAATTTATTTAAAAAAGTTCTTATAAACTTTAAACTATGAAATTATCAAAATCAAAAGTCAACACTTATCTTAAATGTCCTCTTGAGTTTAAATTTCAATATGTTGATGAAATTGAAGCGGCTCCAAATAAGTATATGGCTCTCGGAAGCGATGTACATCTGATTGCCGAGAAGTTCTCAGAAAAGTTTGAAGACAATCTTGATGATGTCGATATTGAAAATGAGCTTTTGAAAATAGTTAAAGAAGAGGACATAGGATATGACTTGACCGACCACATTGATAATTTGGGATCCTTTTTTAAAAGGGCTTTTGTCGATAATGATTATAAACTATTCTGCAAAGAGGAATACCTGCTTGATGAGACAAATCGCTTTTCAGGAATATGCGATATTATTTTAGAGGATGAAAATGGTGAACTGATAGTTATTGACTATAAAACTTCAAAATCAAGCTCATTTTCCAAGTATCGTTTGGAATTGTGCTATTACAAACTGCTTGTTGAAAACGTGTTCGGCAGAACAGTTTCAAGGGTTGGAATCTATTTTACAAAAAACGGCCGTTTAAGATTGCTTGATGTCTGTGATGAGGAAAACAAGCGTTATTACTTAAATAGTGATGAAATTCAGGAAGCTATTGATACCCTCCATAATGTTCGAAAAGACATTAATGATGGAAAGTTTCCAGCAAAAAAACAATATTTGTGTAGATATTGCACTTATGAAGATTTATGTGATAATTATCTCTACAATAATTCCCAATTATAATTAAAAAAAGGAGTTTATAGAAAACTCCAAGTCCGTTAAATTTTATTTTCTTCTTTTAATGTTAGGCTTAAAGAGGCTAAAACCATCATCAATGCCAATATAGTATTACAAGTGGCAACAACACTTACAGTTCCAATTCAGTTTGAAGGCAAATAGTTGTCGTCTTAAACCATCATGCAATTCAATAAATGCATTTTAATTAAAATAAGAAAAATATTAATCCATAAAAAAAAGCGAATCTGAAATGTAAAAAAAAGAAAAGAATTGAAATTGAGGTTATGCCTCAACTTCATCAAAATCTACCTTTTCACCTAATACTTTAAGTCCAATGTACAATATTACAATACCTATTGGTAATGATATGTAAAATGGAACTCCAAATCCTGCTGGGATGTAACCAATAAGGATTGCTACTGATGCTACAAATATAGCGTAGTAGATTTGTGTACTTACGTGGTCAATGTGGTTACAGCTTGTTCCC
>JAEIGA010014476.1_pt1 | contig 12005 bp, 7 predicted proteins | sample 9270691 | NCBI WGS metagenome assembly JAEIGA01 (sample SAMN17057246, study PRJNA624740) | gut metagenome | biome: biome; isolation source: fecal sample | host: Bos grunniens | place: China: Xizang | collected 2019
AGTCCACCATACAGTGTTCTCGCTGGCCTCGTTCTTTACGAAGAACTTGTCCTTAGGAGAGCGGCCTGTGTAGATACCAGTCATTACGTTGACTGTATCAAGCTCAGTAAGCTGGCCTTTCTCGTATCCCTCGAGAGCAGGGTTAGTCTCCTCTGCGAAGAGAACCTCGTAAGACGGATTGTGAACGATTTCCTTCACGTCGGTAATACCGTACTTGGTCAAATCAATTGTGCTCATAATTTTTTAAAAATATATTAAGGTTTAACTCATTCGTATTTATCCACGCAAAAATAGGAATTTTTTGTGATATCGCAATATGCGCTAACAACAAATTTTGTACTTTTGCATACGAAAGCTGCAGGCTTTTGCATGACATGACAGCAAGGGAAATATTAAAGGAATATTGGGGCTATGAATCCTTTCGTCCGATGCAGGAAGATATCGTCAACACTGCGTTGGAGGACAGGGATGTGCTGGCCATTCTGCCGACCGGCGGAGGTAAGTCCATATGTTTCCAGGTGCCGGCTCTGATGAGGGAGGGGATAGCCATTGTAGTCACACCTCTGATTGCCCTCATGAAGGACCAGGTGCAGAATCTGAACGATCGCGGCATCCGTGCTCTGTGTGTAAATGCAGGCATGAGCCGTCGCGAGGTCGACACCGCCTTGAACAACGCCCTCTATGGCGATTATAAGTTCCTCTATGTTTCGCCGGAACGCCTGTCAACCCCTCTTTTCAAGGCATATGTCAGCGAAATGAATGTCAGCTACATCGTCGTCGATGAGGCCCACTGCATCTCCCAGTGGGGATATGATTTCCGTCCGGATTATCTGCAGATCGGCAAGCTGCGCGAGCTGGTGGATGCCCCTGTCATTGCCCTCACTGCAACGGCCACTCCTCAGGTTGCAGATGATATCATGGAGCGTCTTGGATTTAAGGACAAATGCTTGATAAAGAGTGGCTTCGAGAGGCCTAATCTTTCCTATATCGTGCGTGAATGCGAGGATAAGCTGGGCCAGCTTCTGAACATATGCAATGGTGTGGAAGGCACCGGAATCGTGTATGTACGCAGCAGAAAGAAGACAGAGGAGCTTGCTGCATTTCTCGAGTCAAACGGCATATCTTCGTCATTTTATCATGCCGGTCTAGGCTCCGATTTGCGCGCTCAGCGTCAGGAGCAGTGGAAGTCGGGTGAGGTTCGTGTGATGGCATGCACCAATGCATTCGGAATGGGCATCGACAAGCCGGATGTACGCTTTGTGGTACACTTTGACGTGCCGGATTGTCCGGAGGCGTATTTTCAGGAAGCAGGTCGCGGAGGACGCGACGGAAAGCGCAGCTTTGCGGTGCTGCTGTGGAACAGGACGGATGTCACCCGCATGAATCAGATAGCTGCTGCATCATTCCCTTCGCTGGAGTATATCGAAGATATATATCACAAGATCCACATATTCTATGACATTCCTTATGATGCCGGTGCCGGCCGTCAGCTGAAGTTCGATCTGGAGGAGTTCTGCAAGCATTTCAAACTGCAGTATTCTGCTGTGTACTACTCGATTGTATATCTCGACAGGACAGGACATTGGACCTTCTCGGAAGATATTGACATAGACACCAGAGTGCAGATTGTTGTGGACCGTGATGATCTTTATGATATTGAATTCCCTGATGCCCGCATGATGAGGTTGCTGGATCTGTTGATGAGGCGCTATACCGGACTGTTCTCTTATCCTGTGCCGATCGATGAGAACTATATAGCCTCCCAGATCGGTGTCCAGGTGCCGGTGTTGCGCCAGTTGCTCTATCAGTTGTCGCTCCAGCACGTGATACGGTATGTGCCATGCGATCATGCTACCGTGATTTTCCTTCGTCACGATCGCCTTCGTCCTAAGAATGTTAACCTCGAGCCGCAGCGCTATGCTATGCTCAGATCAGCTGCCATGGGTCGTATGGATAAGATGATGAACTATGTCAGTCAGACAGATGTCTGTCGCAGCGCCTACCTGCTGGAGTACTTCGGACAGAAGGAGAGTGCAGACTGCGGGACATGTGATGTCTGCCGTGCTGCCAGGCAGGCAAAAAAAGTGGACCTCACAAACGAGATCCACAATTATATCAATATGCAGAAGAACGGTCTATATACGCTGGATGACTTTGTGAGCAACTTCTCGTCAGCATACTCTTCAGAAGTATATGTTTCTGAACTTCGTCGCCTCATAGACAAAGGCGCTGTCCCTCCTCCGCAAGACTAGTCAGTCTGCGTATTTTGTAATGCTTTGATATATAGTTAATCAGCTATATTGTGGCGGTCTATTTTGCCCGCCACTAAAGTGCTAAGTCTTTGAATAATAGTGAGTTGTGAATTATGCTAAACTGTTATGATCAAACCGTCATATGCAGGTTGAACGCCTTCGGGGAGTTCGGCTGCGAGGACTTTGTGCTGTGGCAGCTGGTGTGACAGATGAGTGAGCCAGGAGTGCTTTGCCCCGACACGTTCAGCAACTTTAAGTGCTGTCTCCAATGCATAATGGGATATGTGATGGCCACGTCGAACAGTGTTGATGATGAAGTGGTCCAGACCTTTAAGCTTCTCGAACTCCTCCTCCGGAATATGGTTCATGTCGGTGCAGTAGGCGATGTTGCCGAATCTGAATCCGAGCACAGGCAGCTTGTAATGTCTGCCGCGGATCGGGATGATCTCCACACCGTTTATGCTGAATGGCTTGTCATCTATATTTTGCACCTCCCACTCCGGCGCACCTGGATATTTATGCTCAGCAAAAGCGTATGAATACTCCATCCTAAGCGAATCCTCGACATATTTTTCGCAATAGATCTGTGTCGCCTTTTTCTCAAGATAGTTGAATGCACGGATGTCATCCAGACCTCCTGTGTGGTCCTTATGATTGTGTGTCAGCAGGATTGCATCCAGGTGCGACACACCAGCTGCCAGCATCTGCTGCCTGAAATCCGGACCGGCATCCACCAAGATGGTCAGCCCCTCATACTCCACAAGCACGCTGGCTCTCAGTCGTTTGTCGCGGCTGTCCATGCTTCGGCACACCTCGCACTGGCAGCCGATCATCGGAACCCCCTGCGACGTTCCGGTTCCTAAAAATGTGAGTTTAGCTCCCATTAATGATTATAGTCAATTGTAAAATCTTGATTATCAATATTGTCCTGGTTTTGCGCTATGAGCCAAATACTTACGTTTGCGCTGTGTTATATGATTACATCTACGATTTTGCTGATGAGGGCCGGATCGTACGGCTGGGCGATGCGGATGTAGTTGCCGGTGTAGCCCTCCATCATGCCCTTGCGGTCTGTGCTCTCGAAAAGCACCTTCTCCGCAACTCCCTTGTTGGCCTCCAGAAACTCTGCATGAAGCTGAGCCGAGAGCTCTTCCAGCATCTGCACGCGCTGGGTCTTCACGCTGTCCTGCACCTGGTCCTTGCGCTCTGCTGCAGGGGTTCCGGCGCGGCGCGAATAAGGGAATATGTGGATGAATGCCGGGCGCACCACATCGCGCAGGAATGTATATGTCTCCATGAACAGCTCGTCCGTCTCGCCCGGGAATCCTACGATGACGTCAATTCCGAAGAATACTTTCGGACCTCCAGGTACTTCCGATCGCTCTCTTATATATTGTATCTTATGAGCGAATGCCGCTGTGTCGTAACGACGCCCCATCTCCTTGAGGATGGTGTCGCATCCGGACTGTAGCGGAATGTGATAGTGTGGAAGGAACTTGGTGCCAGACACGATCCAGTCGATCATCTCCTCTGTGAGAAGGTTTGGCTCAATGGACGAAATCCTGTACCTCTCGATGCCTTCCACCTCGTTCAGCTGACGAATCAGGTCGTAGAATGTTTCTCCTGTAGACTTTCCGAAATCACCTGTGTTCACTCCGGTGAGCACGATCTCCTTTATGCCCTCTGCCGCAATTGCCTCTGCCTGCGGGATGATATCTGCGATAGGGATGTTCCTGCTCTCTCCGCGAGCATACGGTACTGTGCAGTAGTGGCATTTATAGTCGCATCCGTCCTGGACCTTCAGGAATGATCTGGTCCTCTCTCCGCTGGAGTATGCAGGGAAGAATGTGCTTACGCCTTTGCCGCAGCATTCCACTCCATTGACATCAGTCAGAATGGCCGGCACGATGGCGCTTTTCTCGGTAGCTCCGAAGACCTTCTGCACACCCTCGATCGCTTCGTAATCAGCGCGACGCAGCTGTGCAGAACATCCTGTCACATAAATCTTTGCATCAGGGTTCTGCCTGTGGAGCTTTCTGATGATGTTGCGGCTCTTTTTGTCGGAGTGTTCGGTCACCGTGCATGTGTTCACAAGGAATACATCGGCTCCCTTGTTCCAAGGAACAGCCTCGAACCCCTCCTTCAGGAGTTCTCTTTCATATGTTGATGTCTCGGCGTAATTCAGCTTGCAGCCGAGTGTCAGAAATGCTATCTTCATTCGTGATTCTTACTATAAACTGTGATGCGGGACCACTGGACTATGCCGTTCACCGGAGGTCTTTTTTTTGAAACTCTCACCGAGAAGGACTCCAGCTGCGGGAATCTTGATTCAATTGCTTTCACTATGCGGCCGGCCACATGCTCCAGCAGGTTGGACGGCTGCGCCATTTCGCAGGCCACTACATCATATATATGAGCGTAATTCAGTGCATCCACCAGATTGTCGCTCTCAATGGCGGCTGTCATGTCCACTTCACCGCGGAAGTCCACGACAAAGTCGTTGCCGATCACTTTCTCTCTCTCAAGGCAGCCGTGATGGGCACGGAACTCCATGCCTTCGAGTTCTATTGTTCCTGATGTTTTAGATTTCTCCATTCGCTTTGCTCAGTCGAAATGACAGTTATGTTTGTCGAAATGACAGTCAAGTTAGTTGAAATGGCAGTCAAGTCAGTTGAAATGACTGCTGGGGCTGGTTATGCCAGAAGAAGGAACACGCATGGACGTTTTCCGATCACGAGACCTTCCTTCTTCCATTCTGCTGCCTTTTTTGTTTTGATATATGCGTCAGGCATCGTGATGTTAGCTGCCACGCAGATTCTGGTAGATGCACTGCATGTGGCCAGCATGTCCGCAAATAACGAATCGTTTCTATATGGAGTCTCGATGATGATCTGAGTCTGCTTAAGCTGGCCTGATACCTTCTCCAGCGTGCGTAGCCTGCTGCGGCGCTCGTCCGTTTTGGCTGGGATATATCCGCAGAAGGCGAATGACTGCCCGTTCAGACCTGATGCCATCAAGGCAAGCATGAGTGAGGACGGGCCGACTGCAGGCACAACCTCGATGCCGTGTCTGTGTGCCAATGCCACAAGCTGTGCGCCTGGGTCGGCTACGGCCGGAAGGCCTGCCTCTGAAATCAATGCGACATCATTGCCTCCATCGAACAGTCTGATGTATCCTTCAATGGTGGCCTGGTCTGTGTGCTCATTAAGTTCGTGGAATTCCAGATCCCCTATTCTGCCCTTCAGGCCTGCCTTGGACAGATAGCGTCTTGCTGTGCGCACTTCCTCTACAACAAATGTCCTGAAGCCTTCAAGGGATTTCAGAACAGGCGCAGGAATGACCTCTGCCGGGTCGTTTTCTCCAAGAGGAGAGGGGATAAGATATAGTTTGCCTTTATCTGACATGATCTTGATTATTCGATTTTAAGTGTGACTCTCTCTTCGTCAAGTCTGGCAGCTTCTTCGGCCTGCTTTGCCTGCTGTCTCTTCTTTCTGTTTGAGAATATGTTCTTTATAAACTGTCTCAGTGAATTGAACTCAGTCTGATATGTCAGACCGACTCCATTTCTCTGTGAGTTGTCAAGGTAGTTTGTATATGAGTCTGCCGAATGCGAGAATACGTTCAGACGTAGGGCTCCGGACTTATTGAGTTTGATCTCAATATCCAGGTCGCCCACAACATCGGTCTGGGCTTTCTCGGTGTATTGCTTGTTGCCGACACTGCCGTTGACCACGACCCTGTTGTTGAACATCTGTGTGGATACAGCAACGTCAAAGACGTCGTTACCTTTGGAGTTCGGCTGGTAGTTCAGACCCAGGTCGACAGGTATATTCAGAGTCTCAAGGATATTGTTCAGCTGATTGGCCATCACCTGTGATACGTTTGAATACAGCATTGTGGAGTTGTTCACGATACCGGACTGTTCGTCTGGAAGGAAGCTGTTGGACAGGAGAAGTGAAAGGAACTGCTTCTGCACCTTGTCCTCGGTGCTGAGAGCACTTTCCACGCGCGACTTGACTGTCGGGTCGAGCTCCGGAATCTCGATGCCGAACTGAAGACGAGGATTCAATATCTTGTCGGTGATCTTGATCTTGCACTCCACAGTTCGTCTGTTTGATACTGCTGTTGAGTCTCCGATCAGCGTTCCGATGGATGCTTTTGTCTTGTACATGGCATCAATGTTCAGGTCACTGTCAAGGATGTCTCCGTTGAATGTGATGGAACTTCCGTCCTGTATATTGAAGTCTCTGTTGACGATGCCGTAAGCCACGAACTTGTAGTTACCTCTGGTGATGGCGTAGTCTCCGGTGATATCGAACACATCATCGTTGGCCATTATCTGAATTGTTCCGTTTCCATGACCTGACAGCATGTGTCCGGCTGCTTTATCAATCCATATTACTGCCTCCACATCAGGAAGAGCATTGATCTTCATGTTTGTCGTGAACTTGGACTCAGCTGCCATGTTCTTATCCATCTTTTCCAGGATGACTTCATATGGATCAACAGGCTTCTCTTCCTTTATCTCAGTGAATTTAAGGAGATTTGATCTTCCTGATACTGAAGTGTACGATATCGGCACATTGAGTGTTCCGCTCTTGGCTGTAGTGGCCTCGATGTTCATCACCATGTCGTTCTCCGGTCCGGTAAAGGTTATGTTTCCGCTTCCGAAGATGTTTCCGTAGAAGTATTCATTCTGCTTGTCATTCAGATTGATACCTTCGATTTCGTTGCATTTGATGTTTATGTCGTAGTAGATGTCCTTGAATCTGTTCCACCTGATGCCTCCGCCCAATGTGGCTGTTCCGCCATACTGGTCTCGGCCGTGAACGTTGTCAAAGAACAATCCCTGGTCTGTGAAGCTGAATTCTCCGTCCACATAGTATGGCACATTCGTGAAGTCCACTTTCAGGAGTCCGTCTTCCACCCTTGTATTGCTGCTTTCCCATGTGAGGTTGTCGATAGGGCCTTCTGCTTCAATCTCTCCGGATGCATATCCGTCGATCTCGCTGAATACGGTGTTTAGGAGAGGCTGGAGATATCCTACATGTACTTTGTTCAATTTTGCATTTGCCTCCAGATTCTTTGTCTTAGGAGTGAATTTTCCCCTTGCATCCACAGCTGTCCTTCCGTCTATCTCTGTTTTGGCCATAATGTCGAATCTTTTGAAATCCTCGTCCCATTTGCTGGAAGCCAGGAGTCTGCCTATACTGCGGTTTGCAAAATAGGTCGAATCAGATGTTATGTCCACAAGTATACCTTTGTCCGACATAGGAGATGTAAGCTGCAGGTTTCCTGATAATGTTCCCCTGATTCCAAGATCTGTCTTGAATACAGGGTTGACAATCGACAGGTCGAATCTCTCAAGGTCAAGGTTCAATGTGTCAGCCTTGGATATGGAGGTGCCTCCATGTATATGTATTCTCTGGTCGTTGCTGATAAATTCTACATGCGACGATGTTATACCGTCCTTTGCAAGCCTGAAGCTTGACGGCTTGATCTTCCATTCTCTTGAGTTCAGATATATGGTAGACGGCAGGAGCTTGACATCCATTGCCAAAGCATTTCCGTCTTTGTTCAGGTCTCCATGGATGATGAATTCTCCCTTATTCTTGAGCTCGGTCTTGTTTTCGTAGCTGTATCCTAATCCAATGTGGTCATCTTCAGCAAGAATCTTGATGCTGTTGTCACTCAGATTCATGGTCGCTACCTTGAGCTGGCTGCCCTTGAGCTCTCCTGAAATCCTGTCGTTGTTGTTATTGATATTCAGGTTGATGTCCATAAGATACTGACGGTCAAATGCAATGCGCTGAGAGGTCAGCGATGCGTTGAACCTGCCTCTGTCATTTATGCTTGCCTCCAGCGAGGTGTTGTCTGCGATATACATTCCAGGCACAGCCCATCCAAGGATGTCCTGAGTGTTGCCTAAGTGGAAGTCAAGCTTATATCTGTTGCCGCTCCACTTGTATGACGGGTCTTTGAAAAGCGACGGAAGCTCCCTCTTCATTGTTACTCCCAGCAGGTCTTTGATGAACTCGGTGACAGGTGCGGTGCCTGTCAGATTTCCCTGTGCAAAAGATGAGGTCAGATCCATCCTGTAAGTGGAATTGGTCCTGTTGATGGAGTTTATATTGATGTCTCCAATGTTGTATGATCCTGCGCTGTTCTCAAGCCAGAGATTTTTGATGGCTATGTTTCCGAATATGTCGTTCGACGGAGTCTGTGTAAAGTCTGCGTTCAGCATGAATCGAATCTTCGACTTGCCTCTCTTGTCGATGTTTATCTTATTCAGGTCGGCGTCTCCGAGCATGACCACAAAGTCATACTTCACGTCCTGCTTGTTTTCAGCCAGGTCATATCTGCCCTGAGTCATGAAATTGAGATTCGGGTCGTTACATGTGAGACGTCCGTCGATGGACTTGTCGGAAATAACAGCCTCGCCGTAGATGTCGCTGTAGTCATATCCATAAAGGTTCAGCCTGTCAATGCTCAAGCTTCGGACATTGGCTATGATTGATGATTCCTTGTCTCCGAATATCGCATCTGCGTTGAGTGTAAGTGTTGTAGGACCAAGAAGATCTGATCCGGTAATTCTTCCTGCATCCAGGTCTTTAGTCTTGATTGCTCCTGAAATGGTTATAGGCTTTCCGTTAAGAATGTTGTCTATGCATACGTTGGTTCCGGATGCAGTTCCTATCGCTGAAGTGATCACAGGATTGATAACCATTCTGTTCAGGTTTCCCGTCAGCCTGCTGGTGATTTGGAATGTGTCTTTCCTTGCTATGCTGCTGATGTCGAGCTTGCCTCCCTTCATCCAGTGGGTCACAAATCTGCTGAGTCCCTCAGTGGTGGTTATGCAGTCCTTGAGCTCGCCTTCAATAGTGGTATTCATTACATCCGGCAGTCCGGCCAGTCTTCCGCTGACCACTCCATGGAATCCGCCACCGGTCATGTCTACGGTCACATCTGAGACGGTGAAGTCATCCACGGTGCCGTAGAAATGTCCTTTGTGTACATTTATGTGGAGTCTGTTGCCTTCAAGCTGCGGGGCGAAATAACTTATTGTCTTGAAGTCAAGCTGGCTGTGTCCAATCTGCACATCCATGACGACCTTATGGATATAGTCTGCAAGGTCAGGCACTCCGTTGTACATCATCTTTCCATCCGGCATTGAAATCGTAGACCATGGGTCTTCAAGTCTGAAGTTTGTGATGTGTGCCACCCTGTTGTCTACTGATGCATCTCCGCTTATCTTGTTGCAGATGTATCCGCTTTTTTCTGTGAATGACAGACTGTTCATATGGCCTGTCATGGTGCCGCTCTTGAACCGCAGATCATCGGCGTTGGCATAGATGTTCTCGACTACAAGGTCATCCCAGTTTATGCCTCCAAGATACGGGATCTTGTCCTTGGCATAATTTGTCATTGTGAAGGTCATTCCTTCTACCTTGGATTTTTTAATTTTGAAGATTTCCTTGTCAATTGTCTCAGACTGAACATTTTCCAGATTGAACATTCTTGTGAGGTTGGTTGATCTGGCATCACTGATCCTGCTGTCTTCCAGCACCAGATTCATCCTTGCCTCCTTCACCATTACCTCGTCGATATGTATGCCTTCGTTCCCTAGCAGTGACTTGAGCGAGAAGTCTGCCACAATGTATTCTGCTCTGAAAAGTGTGTCGATGATCATGCAGTCTGGGTCTGCAGGATCTATCGTCGGGCTTTCGTCAATTATGACTACATTTTTGAGCACGAGGTTTGAAAACGGCTTGAAGTGGATTTTATCGAATGATATTCTTCCGTCTATATACTGAGACAAGGTTTCAAGGACTTTATTGGCGACGAATGTCTGCACCACCGGCATCTGCAGAAGCAGAAGCGATGTCAGAATCAATATCGTAAGCGTTACGAAGAATTTCCAGATTATATTGAGAGCCTTTTTGATAACTTTCCCAGTTTTAGTTGTCCAACTTGCAAAAATAATAAAAATATCGGAGAAAATCCCTATTTTTGTGGCCTGATATGCAAAGCATATAATATGCCTTCAAAGTAAAACATTATAATCCAATATGGCAGATATAATACTTGGAATAGAATCTTCTTGTGACGATACATCTGCAGCCGTAATCAAAGACGGTTACCTGCTGTCTAATGTGTTGGCAAGTCAAGACGTACATAAAGCTTATGGCGGAGTCATTCCTGAACTGGCGTCAAGAGCGCATCAGGTAAATATAGTTCCTGTTGTCAGTGAGGCGATTACGCGTGCCGGAATACAGCCGTCTGATATCACAGCCATCGCATTCACCCGTGGTCCGGGACTGCTCGGATCGCTGCTTGTGGGAACCTCATTCGCGAAAGGACTATCAATGGCCTTGGACAAGCCTCTGGTGGAGGTGAACCACCTTCAGGGGCACATCCTTGCAAACTTCATCAAGCAATATGATCAGGAGAATCGTCAGCCGGAGTTCCCTTACCTCTGCCTTCTGGTTTCAGGAGGAAACTCCCAGATCGTAAAGGTGAACAGCCCGCTTGAGTATGAGATTCTTGGACAGACAATTGATGATGCTGTGGGTGAGGCATTTGATAAGTGCTCGAAAATGATGGGTCTGGGTTATCCCGGAGGGCCGATCGTCGATCGTCTGGCAAAGGAGGGTGACCCGTTGAAATTCAAGTTCAACAAGCCGCACATCCCTGGTTTCGACTACAGCTTCAGCGGCATCAAGACGTCGCTGCTCTATTTCGTCCGCGATCAGATGGCCATCGATCCCGAGTTCATGGAGAAGAACAAGGCTGACATCTGCGCCAGCTTCCAGAAGACCCTGATAGACATCCTTATGGACAAGCTTATCAAGGCCGCTAAACACACTGGTATCAAGCAGATCACCATCGGCGGAGGTGTGTCGGCAAACAGCGGTCTGCGTGCCCGCATCGTAGAGGAGGGACGCAGGCGCGGCTGGACGACATTCCTGCCCGAATTCAAGTTTACTACCGACAATGCCGCGATGATCGCCATCGCCGGCTGGTTCCACTATCAGAACGGCTCCCGATCATCCCTCGATGTCGCGCCGGTAAGCCGCCTTGCAGAGTTTTAATAAGGATGTCATCCGAGCCTACACATTGTCATCCTGAGCGAAGCGAAGGATCTTAATACTAAAGAATCATGAAAGAAATAGAAGTAACCTGTAAACTTGGAAAGGAACTGACGGCAGACGAGATTCAGACAGCGGCGGTGAAGGCACTGGGTGTATCTCCAAAGATGAAGTCGCAGCTGAAGTATCGCATCGTACGTCGTTCGATCGACGCCCGCAACGACATCATCTACCGCTATAGAGTGGAGGTATGCAAGCCTGACGAGGATCTCAATGAATATGTTCTTGAGGACTATCAGGATGTGTCTGCTGCAGAGCCTGTCATTATCATAGGAGCAGGTCCTGCTGGAATGTTTGCAGCCCTTAAGCTTTTGATGCGTGGCTTCAAGCCTGTAATCCTCGAAAGAGGCAAGGATGTGCATGCACGCAAGTTTGATATGGCAAAACTTTCGACAGAGGGCGTTGTGAATCCTGACTCGAACTACTGCTTTGGAGAGGGTGGAGCAGGTACGTTCTCAGACGGAAAACTTTACACCCGCTCTTCAAAGAGAGGCGACATCCGCGAGGTGCTTTACCAGCTTGTGCGTTTCGGCGCAGACCCTTCGATCCTTATCGACGCTCATCCTCACATCGGCAGCGACAAACTTCCGATCGTGGTCGAGAA
>JAEIGA010014477.1_pt1 | contig 12004 bp, 15 predicted proteins | sample 9270691 | NCBI WGS metagenome assembly JAEIGA01 (sample SAMN17057246, study PRJNA624740) | gut metagenome | biome: biome; isolation source: fecal sample | host: Bos grunniens | place: China: Xizang | collected 2019
AAGCTATTGTGTTAATTGTATATACAATTTACACAAAGTATGGTTCGGCTCGCCGAACGGATTGTACTAAAATAAATACAATTTAGTACTTGACAAGGCTGGCAAGCCATGATATAATGTTTACATAAGGTAAGGGATAAACCTAAAGAACCTGTTTGGCTCGCCAAACGTCCCATAGTAAATTGATAACTGAATAGCGTGTTAGTTGGCTAGATGTTTCACGTGAAACATTTATAAAATAAGGAGACAATCAACTATGGAAAATACTATTATGAATAACCCAACTATAACAGAAGAGGAGTACCGTGGTAAACTAGACCGTTTTGGACAGATACTATCATCAGTTAGACGCTCATCATGTGACATTTGCTCAGTGGTAGAGACTATCCGCCGCTCTGGTGCATACCAGTATGATGGCTATGGCATAACTGAATTTAACAAGTATGGTAAAGAGGTGCTAAACTATGCTAAAGGTACACTATCACAGATGAAAACTGTCATGGACATGTTCGGCTCGCCAAACGCTTCAGGAGAGTATGTAATAGACTCACGTGTAGAAGATTTCGGTGTAGAGAAACTCTATAGAATTTCACGTCACCATGCATTACAGAACCTTGGAGAGGGCGCAGACCCAGTGGCTGTGTTCATGAGTATTTGTGACGCACTCGAAATCACTTCAAGTCAGCGTAAAGAGGACATTAAGGCATTAATCGACCAGGCTAACGGAAAGTTAGCACCAGCGGTAGAGGATAAGTCTACCCAGACACAGGCTACAGATACCGCATCAGATGGTTCGGCTAGCCAAACAGAGACAACAGAAACAACAGAAACATCACCAGAACTTAAGGAAGAGTTAGAGGTTGTAACAGCCCAGGCTCAGAACGCCGCAGAATTCATTAAGCAGTGGTTACACTATGCAGAAGATAAGAAGATGAAAGACAAAGACTTCAGAGAAGCATTCATCAAGGCAACAAAGGAATTCATGGGACAGGAATAAGGCTAGGGACACTAGCCAACTAACACGCTATTCAGTTGGTTCGGCTCGCCGAACGGAAAGGAAACTAAATGAACTATTCAGAACTAGTAAAAGACTTCACACTCGAACAAATGGTAGCAATCAATAAAGTGCTTGATTACCTCACAAAAGAGGGCATCAAACACAGAATGACAGAGCAACATCTCAGAGCATTGAGAATAGCCGGGGAAGTAATTGAAGCAGAAAAATTCAGAGCAATGATGCCTGAGCCACTTGAGCAGGAGCAAGAGCAAAGAGCAGAGCCACTAACAGCAGATGATATAGAGGATATAATATTATCTGTTGAAGCGTTAGAGAACATTAGGAAAACAGGCTGTGCTTATCCTGAGGTAATGGTATCTAGAACTTATCCACTGAGCAAGGAGTAAATTATGAAGTACAGAAACATTCAAGCAGCTATTAATGCTTCACTTTATGACCCTAACAATGCAGACGCAAATCAGTACATAGCACAGTATGTAAAGCAGAAAGCACCTACAGCTAACAAATATCTCAGAGCATTAGAGTTGGCAGACCTAACAGAGTATGCTGGCTCTAGAGCATTAACCTTTATTGAGAGCGAGCAAGAAGGTAGAGCCACAGGTAGATTTATACCTAGAATAGCTAATCGTAGTATAGAAAACTTAAGGCGAGAAGCTGAAGAAATTAGTTTATTTTTGAGCAGACCTACACATACTGTAGAAGGAGCAAGAGCAGCCGAACAAAAACGTAGAAAATCTGTAGAAGAATTAAGACAATACGGATATATTATACCAGAGTCGGATAAAGCGTTAAAAAAGATTTTTAAAGCATTAGGTAACTATTCAAATCTGAGCAGAGACATGAAATATGAGATTATAGCAGACGTTGAAGGACTAGTATCAGAAACCACTACAGATGAAGATGTACAACTAATGATAGATAAAATGTACTCTGGTGAAAAATTATATAATAGGATACTATCGGAAGGAGCAACAGATGCTGTACTCGGAGAATTCAGACATCTTACTAGAATTTAGTGATTTAGATGAAGCTACAATATGTAGAATTGTAGCCGATATAAAAAATAAAGGAATGGTTGCAAAATCAAGGTCATTGTACTATTATAACCAATTCCTTACAATGGATATAGAAACATCAAAAGTAGAAAGTGGTATAGATATAGCTACAGGTAAGAAGCTATATGAAGCATTTGCCTATACAATAGCACTTCATACAGGTAAACAATGTATACTCTGTAGAACTTGGGAAGAATATAATACAATAATGGTTTGGCTAGCCGAACGTTTATATAGGTCACCTAAATACAGATGTGTTGTATATGTACATAATCTACCTTATGAATTTCAATTTATGCGTTCATTTATGAATATTGATAAATTATTTGCTACTGAACCAAGGAAAGTTGTTAAATGTCTAGCAAATAATTTCGAGTACAGATGTTCGTATAAATTAACCAATATGGGCTTAGATAGATTTCTCAAGTCCCTACCACCTGAACGTGTACCACATCAAAAGCAATCAGGTGAAGATTTTGATTATAGTAAGCTAAGAACACCTAAAACTGTATTAACACCAAAGGAATTACAATACATATATAATGATGTAGCTGGATTACATGAAGGTATAGAGTATCAGCTAGAGTCAGAAAATGATACAATAGCAACTATACCACTTACATCGACAGGATATGTAAGAAGGCATTTACGAGCAATCATGAATACTAAAGAAAATCATGAACAGTTCGTGGAAATGGCACTTGATAAATATCTATATGGTTTATTACGAGATGCTAGACGTGGCGGAAATTGCCACTGCTCTCCCATATGGGCAGCAAGATTAATTAAGAAAATGAAATCTTTGGATATGTCATCAGCGTATCCAGCTGTAATGGTACAGAAGAAATTCCCTATGAGACCATTTAGACCAGTATGGGATTTTAACAAATTTGAGCAATATGTAGATAATCCTGATATAGCATGTATTTTAGACTTAACATTTACGAATATTAGGATAAAGACATTAGCAACAATACCATATTTACCTAGGTCTATATGTACTCAAATTGATAACATAACTACAGATAATGGACGAATATTAAAAGGTGAAAAGGTATCTATCGTACTAACAGATATTGACTATAAGATTATTCGTGAACAATATGAATGGGATGGTGAACCTGAATGTAATGCTTGTTATTGTTCACAATATGACTACTTACCGGATGAATTGAGAGACGAACTTCTCAAAATGTATAAAGATAAAACTACATTGAAAGATAGTGATTACTACTATTATATGAAGCAGAAGAATAAGTTTAATTCTACATTCGGTTGTATGTTAACTGATATTTGTCAGGAAAGTGTTGTGTATATACCTACAGCTAAAGATAATCCATTTAAAAAGAAAAAAGAGCGAACCTATACTACAATGCTATCAAAATATTATGGTAATAAGGACTCTTTCCTTTCATATCAACATGGTATATGGGTAACAGCCTGGTGTAGATGGAGATTACAGAGAGCTATTGATTTACTAGGAGAATGTATGGTATACTGCGATACTGATTCAGTTAAATATAAAGAGAGTTTGGCGAGCCAAACACTAAAGGATACATTAAATAAAGAAATTTATGAAGATATTAAAAACTGTGGAAAGAACTGTACAGTCGAATACAAAGGTAAATCATACACACTCGGACTATGGGAAGATGATGGAGATTATGAACTATTCAAGTCTCTTGGTGCTAAAAAATACTGCTACACCACAGCTGATGGAAAAATACACATCACTGTATCAGGCTTGTCAAAGACAAAAGCTGAAGCGTGGTTCAGTGAACATGGTGGAATTGAGAAATTTACTCCAGGCACTATCGTACCAGTTGGAGCATCAGGAAGAACAGTTTCCACATATAATGATAGACCAAATATAATTACACTTAAAATAGGAGATGAAGAAATAAATGTAGGTGCTAATGTAGTTATTACAGATACAACATATGAATTTAGCATAACTGAAGATTATGATAAATTGATAACAACAATAGGGGATGGGGGTTTAATGTAATGAGAGGAAAAATGTCTGCATTACATAAATTGTTTATAGATAATATTGATGACTGTAAAGTTACATTAGAAGTATTAGAAACATCATATATGTTTACGTTCAACTATGAAATACAAGGTACTTTATATACAATAGAATATGAACTAACAGAAGCACAGGCATTAAAAGAAACATTACATGTTCTCTATCATAATATAAGAGCTATTGTTACAAATGAACTATTTAATCTAATAAGTGAGGATATTTAAAATGATACATTTAGAAGTAAATTGGAAAGATGCAAAAGGACAGGATAGAGTAATAAGAGATTTAAGACCTACAGCATTTAAATATGACTACGAGACCAACACTGTGGCAATATACAATAATGTAGAACAATGGTATGATAAGACACCTGATACTATATTTGGAAATGTTACATCAATAACTTATTGGGATGATAGATGTGATGCTACAGAAGTATATAATACATTGAAGAAAAAGCTATCTGATGAAATACCAAATTAGGGTATAGTGTTCGGCTCGCCGAACGTTAACATAAACTAACACAGACGGACAAAACAATCACAAAAGAAAAGGAGATTAAAGAAATGAATGAACTATTAAGAACACCAGGATTTACAGGAAAGGACGTATTTAATGCAGCTTCAGCATTAAAATTATCTGACCAGGTTGGTTGCGAAATCAATGTTACAGACCTCTACGTAGCAGAGAAACCTGACAAAGATGGAGTATCTGTTGTATCAGCTTGTTTAAAGGATGAGACAGGTACTATCTATGCAACAATCTCTCAGTCAATTATCGGACAGGTATATGGACTTGTAGAATTACTTCCATGTACTGTTACGGTAATAACAAAGAAATCAATTAATGAGGACAGAGAGTACTACATGCTCGAACTTATCTAATCTAATCAAACGTTAGCCTCGAAACTAACAATAAATATTAAAAGGTGGTATATATGGACACTAGTAAATTTTATAACTTCAGAAAATGCACGAGCACTATGCCAATCAAAATTATTATCGGGGCGAGAGGATGTGGTAAAACTTACAGTGTCCTTGACTACCTGATAAACAAATCTAATGAAAACTCTAAGTGTATGTATATTAGACGAGATGGAACTGAGATAGAGGGATGTTCTACACAATATGGAAACCCATTTAAAAAACTAAATGCAGATAAGGGTTATGACGTAGGACCTTTTACAATACCGAAATTTAATGGTTTTGGTATAGGACATTTGGACGAAGATAATAAGCCTACTGAATGTATAGGTTATGGAGTAGCTTTATCAACATTTGCTAATACAAGGTCACAGGACTATTCAGATGTTGATAGAATGTTCTTTGAGGAATTTATACCTGAAAAACATAAACGTAAAATTAAAGGTGAAGGTCCAGCATTACTTAATATGTATGAAACAATAAACAGAAATAGAGAATTGTTTGGACAAGAGCCTGTAGAACTTATAATGTGTGCTAACGGTATAGATTTAGCTAGTCCTATATTAATGGAATTTGGTATGTCATCAATAATAGCGAAGATGCTAAGGAATGGTCAACATAAATTAACCATACCTGAAAAGAAAACATATATCGAACTTGTTGATGCTACACCTATATCTGAATTAAAATCAGAAACAGTTTTATACCAATTAGCAAATGATGACTTTAAAGAGGATGCACTCGAAACTAAATTCCGTTCGGCAGACTTAGAATACATAAGAACAAATGTAAATTTAAGGTCATATAAACCTGAGTTTTCGTTTGGCGATTTCGTATTCTTCTTGAATAAAGAAAATGTATATGTGGCACTATCATCAGTACCATGTAAATTAGCTATTAAGGAAAGGGAACGCCTAAAGCTGGAAATGTTATTTGCTCCTAGATATAGAATACTAAGAGCATCCGGAAAAGTGTTCTTTGATGACTATAGAACCCTAGTACTATTTGATGATTTACTAGGATATGAAACGGTATAAACATGTGTCAAAGGGGCTAGGTCAACACCCAGAAGGTGATGCCCCATATCTGACCAGTAACAACACATGTTTATATAAACGTTCGGTATAAAGTCGAACCCTATAAACTTGCTCTTACTAATCGTAAGAGTCTTATCAAGAATAATCCTACGAAAAAACTCTTGACAACAATTCAATAGGGTTCGGCTCGCCGAACAGTAAGGAGAAAAAATGAGAGTAGTAATAAAACCAATAATTAAACCAAAAGATAATCCTACACTAAACTATAGGGAGTTTGATGATGTAAGAAGTATTGCATCAACTATGAGTAATAACTATGTACTAACACATAGAGATGGTTTAACAAAAATAGAATTCCATTTACCTGATGGCTGTTATTTAATAATAAAACTAGATGAACTAGATAGTGTATCAGATATAAATATGTTATAAGGAGACAGATATGGAGAAGTTATTAATGTACAATTTACAATTCTTTGCAGAGGGGGATGATGATGACACAAACGATAACAATGTACCTGACGATAATGGGGATGATAATCCTGGGAGTGGTAATACAGATGATGAAATAGACGCTTCGGCATTTGCAGAGTTAATCTCTGAAAAAGATAAAAAAATCGAGGAACAGGAAGCAGAAATCAAGAGACTAAAGAAAGCTAACGCACAGCTAACAGTTAAAATCAGTTCGGGTGATAAGACAGAAAAAAGTTTTGAAGAAAATTTATTAGGTTTGGTTGGTGTAAAGCCAAGAAAGGAGTAATATGGATACAACCCAGATTTATAGTCTCGTTAACGAAGCTGCAAGAGAGACCATTGGTACAGATGATATTGATGTACTAGATACTAATTCTCTTGTTGCATTAGGAGACAGTATTCTTTCATCTAGTTCCAACACAGAAGCTTTCCTTAATACTCTAGTACAGAGAATAGGAAAGACTATTATCAGTTACAGACCTTACACATCCCAGCTATCATTACTTGATGTTGGTGATATGGAATTCGGACAGATTATGCAGAAGATTAAGGTAAAGATGCCTACTGCTATCGAGGATGATACTTACAATCTTATTGATGGTGAGTCAATTGATATGTACAAGGTATCTAAGCCTAAGGCTACTCAGAAGCTGTTCGTTAAGAGAACACCTGTAACATACACTATCACTACACAGCGTAAGGCTTTAAAGGAAGCTTTCACATCAGCTGAAGCAATGGGTGCTTTCATTGCAGCTGTATTCGGTGAGGTTAGAAATGCTATTGAGTTAACACAGGAAAACTTAGGTAGACTTACTATGGCTAACTACATTGCTAATGCTAAGTCTACACAGGTATATGACCTTGTTACTCTTTACAATGCAACAACAGGAGAGAGTGTACCAACAGGTGAAGCTTCACTTTATAATGAGCCATTCCTTAGATTTGCTATTGGTAAGATGAAGAATATCTCTACTAAGATGGCAACTATGTCAGAGTTATATAATGATGGTTCAGAACAGAGACACTCACCTCTTGATTTACAGAGATTTATGTATCTTGTAGATTTTATGACAGCTCTTGAAACCCAGGTTAATTATGCCGCTTTCCATGATGAATATGTAAAGACAGCTACAGGTATAGCTGTTCCATATTGGCAGGCAGCTAAGTCAGCATTTGACATTAAAGTTAAAGATGCTGATGACCAGGAAAAGACTATTGAAAATGTAGTAGCCTTTATCCATGATAGAGAAGCCCTCGGAACATATCGTAAAGAGGAAGAAGCACTCACAACACCTGTTAATGCAAAGGGTAGATACTATAACACATTCTGGCATCTTGATAATTTGTATTACAATGATTTGTCAGAAAACGGTGTAGTATTCACACTTAATTAGTTCGGCTAGCCGAACAGAAGGGAGTAACATGCTAGTAGAGTTTTGGGGTTCAGATTTCAAGAAACGTAAAAATTCAACAAAGGTACCGGACTTTCCCGGAGAGAGTAGAGAGGTTGTAATTAAAGCTAATTTTGGATATGAAAATCAATTTCAATCTACTAAATGCTCTATTGTTGCTCCCTCTTTCTTTATTACAGGTGCTAGTGGATATGGTTACTGTAAAGCATGGGGTAACTATTATTGGATACGTAATATCGAATTTGATATAAATGGTGCTGAATATATAACATGTCTTATTGATGTTTTAGCTAGTTGGAAAAACTTCATAGCATCAAGTACATTCTTTGTAGAAAGGTGTGCTGACCCTAGATATTATAATATAGACTTAAGAGACAATGCATTATCTGTAGAAGATATGATAAGTAGTGTAACATCAGCATCTACTTACTGTAATATAGCATCTGACCTCTTATATATAGTTAAAATAATCGGTAGAGGAACTACTAACGGTATAGGAACATTTGTTATGAATAGATTTGCACTATCAGATTTCTTTTCACAAATGTGGATTGATATTGATGATGGCTTAGGTCTAGGTGACTTAGAAGAGTTCATGCAAATGTGGATAGCTGACCCAGCTAGATATGTAGTTGGTGTGTATTCATCACCTATAGGTGCTAGTATATATGCTAGAAATGTGAGTAATGAAAAAGTCTATATAGGTGGTCACAAAACAGACCTTGAATTAGATAGAATTAATACGGGTCAAGTAGAAATAGCAGATAATTTAATATTAAATAAGCCATCATCTATATACGGAGATTTCAGAAAAACTGACTCAGCATTTTCACAGTACACTATATACATACCTACTATTGGTACAGTACCATTATCTGCTGATGTTATGGATACTACCTTATCAATGGGTATAAGTGCAGACCTATTAAGTGGAGATATACTATTTACATTAAAATCTGATGGAGATATTATAGCTTCATATTCAGGTAACTGCTATGCTGCTCAATCAATCGGTACAGTTAATCAAGCATCAAATATAATGTCTGGTGCTATGGAAGCAAGTGCTGGTATAGTAACAGGTAATGTTAATCAAGTAATTGATGGTATAAAAACAGGTATGCAAGTAACACCATCTGTTATAGGTACTCAAGGTGGTTCAGCAGTAGTTAATGCTAATGAAATAGTTATTAGTTGTATGCAGAAATCCTCTGCTGAATTTCCTGTAAATGACTATGGTAGACCTTGCTGTAAAAACTTAATGTTAGGTAATTTAACTGGATATATTCAATGTGGAAACGCTTCAATAGAGATAGCTTCAACTGATGCTATCCGTAACGAAATTAACACATACCTGAACACAGGTTTCTTTATGGAATAGTTCGGCGAGCCGAACAGATTGGAGTGCAATGGCTAACAAGAATAGAAATACATCCCGAAGTAAAACAGAAAGGGCTGCTAAGGATGTATGGGAAAATTTTAAAAAGGCTTTTGAAGAAGCCTATGGCACTGAACCTACTAGCGTTCACGGGTTGCCAACATTGCGTACATACTTCTATCGTATGCAATTAGAGCGTATTCTAATGTCAATACTTGACATTGAATATAATACAGAAACTAATACATGGGATGAAGACTACATAAGAGAAGCTATTCTATTAAACGGATTACTAGTTGTAACAGAAGATAATAACGGAACACTATTACCATTAAAGTGTGGTGGAGAAGGTGTAAACGTATTTAACAGACCTACAGGAATTATCGTAGCAAATCCTATAGTTGGTTCATTTACAAGAACCATTGGAGAAGATTGTGAAATAATCTACATGCAAAGTAAGATGGGTGGAAGATACAGAAACTTCAGAAGTACACTAGATGTATACTCACAAAAGTTAGCCAACTGTGATTGTGCTATTGATGTCAACATATTTAATAGCCGAACACCTTATATCTTTCAGGCTCCTAATCAAGCTATTGCAGACTCTTTTAAGGCAATGGTAGACGAGATAGGAGAGGGTAAGGTAGCAGTATTTGTTGATGAAGAAATTGGTAACCTTATGCCTAATGCACCACAAAGTAATCTGTATGTATTAAAAGCCAAAGAGAGCTTTGTAGCTGACTTAGTACAGATTGAGAAGCATGAAATCATGAATGAGTTCCTGACTTCTATAGGTATTAATAATGCTAACATGACTAAAAGAGAGCGAGAAATTGTTGATGAAGTAAACTCTAATAATGTTTCTATTCGTGCTAACATAAGATTGTTTAAACAGAATATAGAAAAATGCGTTGAGAAAGTAAACAAGATGTATCCAGATGCTGGTCTAAAAATAACATTTCCTTATTATAATGAGTCTGAACAGGCTGATAAGCAACCTGTAAGGGAAGGTGGTGAGAGTGATGAACTTACTTGATGTTCTTGATTTATATGCACTTGAACATGACAGTGATGATATAACTCTCATGTTACAGGACTATACGTTAGATACTAGACTAAACAGAGATATACTAAATAAAGTAATAATTAAAGAATTAGGTGCTAGAAGATGTATCACCAACTCACCTGACGTATTTAAGTTTATGATAGAGGAGTTCTTCGACAAGTGGTCTTATAATATAGGTAAACTTGTTGCAACTATGTACCTTGAGTACGACCCTCTTAGTAATAAGAACATAACTAGAACAGAGGATAACACCGATACTAGAGATGACAATATGGGTAACGTTAAGACGGATGACCTAACAGTAAAGACTGATGGCGATGCTAAAGTAAACACAAGTGCCTATGATGTATCCACATATCAACCTAGAACAGAAACTATAACAGATAACACTGTTACTGATAAAGGAACAGTTACTGATGTAGGTGAGTTACATAGGACAGATAAGGGAGATTTAGATATAAAAGAATGGGGTAAAGATGGGCAAGATAGCTATCAGAAACTAATCAAAGACGAACGTGAAGTATCTCGATTTAATATCTATAACTGGATTATCCAGCAAATGCGTAGAGAATTATTTTTATTAGTTTACTAACTGGTAGCTGTTCGGCGAGCCGAACCTATCGGGGAAAGGAGAGTTATGGCTTTTAGTGCTGAGTTTCCATTCACAAGTGAATATGATAGTGACCTTAGAGCTGTACTTAAATACATACGTGAAGTTAAGGCATACATAGAAACATGGGATGAAGTCGTTGAAGAGATGAAAGCCGCTATTGCACAAATGCAAGGCTTTGATTCTAGGATAACCAACCTTGAGTCTGAAACAGCTGACTTACAGAATCGTGTGGATGTTATTGAGCCTAAACTTACCCACCTCAGAACATCTGTTGAGTACATTTATACCACTTTGTCTGAGATAGACGATTGGAAAAAACTCACAGATGGTAAATTAGTTATTCTAGGTAATCAAATTGATAGACTTAGAGTATATGTAGATGATATGGACAAGGCTATTATGGCAGACTACAACAATAAGTTCATGCTCTATAACCTGAAGCTGAATCAGATGAAGAGTCAGCTAATGGTTTTAATCGACGGGCTTATTGAAAGATTTGCTTACGTCCTTGAACACTTGTCATCAGATGTATACAATCCAATTTCGGCTACACGTATTACATTCGATGATAACAATAAGGACATTTATGCAAACCTCAGATATGGTGGTATTACTGAGGAACGATTTGCAGAATTAGGACTCACAGAAGAACGGTTACAGGACATTAACCTTACACAAAAAGATTTTACCTTTAACAGTGTTTACTTATTAAAAGACTTCTACATGCATAGTCCGTGTGCCGGCACTAGAATGTCACCATTTCAGGTTGCTAGTGATATACTTTGTTTTCTATGTGGCACAATGACAGAGAGTGAGTTTACAGCTCTTAATCTTACAGAAGAGGAGTTTGAAGCACTCGGGCTTACTGAGGAGCAGTATCTTAGATACAACTCTTCACGTAGCGTGGTTGTGGTTGACCCAAATGGAGTTGGGTTAAGTGAGTCTCAATATCAACATTTAAATGTTTAGTCGGGTACCCCGACGGAGAGGAGATTATTA
>JAEIGA010014478.1_pt1 | contig 12003 bp, 7 predicted proteins | sample 9270691 | NCBI WGS metagenome assembly JAEIGA01 (sample SAMN17057246, study PRJNA624740) | gut metagenome | biome: biome; isolation source: fecal sample | host: Bos grunniens | place: China: Xizang | collected 2019
GCAAAACAGCTTGACAACTGCAATGCAAGATACTCCTTCATTGTATCGCATGAGCTACGTGCAAGGATATTGATTTCAGCCTTGCCTTCACCAATGCGTACGATAGAGAGATTGCTTGAAGTTTCTACAGTATCGGGGATAGTAGGAATGAAACGGAGAACACCGTCATGACAAGCAAGAACCACGTCAACAAGGTTTTCCTGAATTTCCTCCGGAACTACAGTCTCAGGCATTTCGGTCTCTGTAACAGTAAGTGTTATATTCTCCTCTATTGTAGCATACTCGCTATTGTAAAGAGCCTCGTACTTTGCTGCGATAGCCTTGAGTTCCTCTACACCCTCTTCGGGAAGAGTGAGGACAACCTCGCAGCTTGCCGGGATAGCATTACGCATGTTTCCGCCGTTCCAGCTGGCAAGCACTACACCGCACTCGTCCATAGCCTCGCGCATAAAACGTGCCATAAGTTTGTTGGCATTGCCGCGTCCAGCGTTGATTTCAAGGCCTGAATGACCTCCACGAAGGCCCTTCAACTGCACCTTGACAGCGACCTCGTCATCACTCTCCTCCTCCATGAACTCCATAGAAGCAGAAATGTCAAGACCGCCGGCACAACCGATATACATTACACCTTCTTCTTCTGAGTCGAGGTTAAGAAGCAGCTCGCCTTCGAGTTCACCGCCCTTAAGGCCGAATGCACCGAACATGCCGGTCTCCTCATCAGCTGTAATAAGAGCCTCTAACGGACCGTGCTGCAATGAGCTGTCTTCCATTATAGCCATGATAGCAGCAACACCGAGACCGTTGTCGGCACCAAGTGTCGTATTGTCGGCATAGAGCCAATCGCCCTTCACCACTGTTGTTATAGGGTCATTGATAAAATCATGCTTGCTGTCGGGAGTCTTCTGGGGAACCATATCCATATGAGCCTGAAGGATTATTCCTTTACGCCCCTCAAGGCCGGGAGTAGCAGGCTTGCGCATAATGATGTTTCCTGCCTCATCCTGCCATGTCTGCACGTTTATGCTTTTGCCGAAGTCAAGAAGGAACTTCTGGATTTTTTCAAGATGTCCCGACGGACGTGGAACTTGTGTAAGAGCCTCGAAATGCTTCCACACTTCGCGAGGCTGAAGATCTTTGATTGTAATTGCCATAATTATAAGTTTTTGTATTATTTGTCAAAACGCTTTTCAAATTGAAGCATCAGCAAGGCATATATGCCAAGCAATGCAACCAATAGAGTCTGCGTGCTATGTACTATCAACGCAAAAGCCTCTGCATCGGTTGAGCTTACACCGTACAAAAGCATTATGCTTATTATCGCAAAATGCCATGGGCCTGCACCGTTTGGGGTAGGAACGACCACGGCAATGCTTCCTGCCACGAAGAGCAACAGGCCTGCAAATACAGAAAGGCCGCTGCTGAACGGGAAACAGAAGAAACATAGATAGAACTGCATGAAATAGCAGAACCAGATGCCTACAGTCTCCACAACAAAGAGCCACCCATTATCCATTTTCTTCAAAGATAGCAAACCTTCGGCAAACTGCGCAATGAACGACCTTATTTTTTTCCAGAAGTTCATCTTCCTTACAACGAAGAACAGCATCACAAGAAATGCTAGTACCGAAAGGAGAATTATCAGCCAGCCGCCCATTGAGGCCAGCATTCCGCTGTCAGCTGTCACGAAACCGGCTTGATTGAGGTAGCTGCAGAAGACAGGCCACTGTAAAGTTACGGCAGTAACAGTTATAAGCACAACCATCACTGTATCGATAAGGCGCTCAGTTACAAGAGTTCCCAAAGATTGGGCAAAATGAACCCTTTCGTATTGTTCAAGAACGACGCAGCGCGAAACCTCTCCTATACGTGGAACAACCAGGTTTGCAGCATAGGCAATGAACACAGAATAGACACACACCTTGCCCGACGGGGCATATCCCAACGGGGCAAGGGTAAGCCTCCAGCGCCAGCCTCTGAGTACATGGCTCATAATACCGAACAATGTTGACAACATAAACCACGTCAGGTCCATTTGGGAAAGGTCGTTCCAAAGGCGTGAGAAATCAAAATCGGCATATATCATATACAGAATCAGCACGCCCAGCATAAGCGGAAGCAATGTTTTTAATGTCTTGCCGAAAATCTTTTTCACAACTTTAGGACTATTTTTAATACTTTTATTTACCTTTGCATCATTAGGGGCCACCTAGCACCGCATCCCGATTGTTTGAACTGCATAACCCGACACGGCTTTATGTTGCAAAGATAACAATATATTAAAGAAACCTTGTTTTTTTTCAAATAATTAAACAAAAAAGGCACAGTGACGATGAAAGCAGTTACAGCAAAGAAGAGATTGGGCCAGCACTTTCTGACCGACCTGAGCATCGCGAGGGACATTGCCGACACCGTTGATGTTTGCCCAGGCATGCCGGTACTTGAAGTAGGACCCGGAATGGGAGTATTGACGCAATACCTTTTGAAAAAGGAACGCCCTGTAAAGGTTGTAGAGATTGACGAGGAGTCAGTTGCCTATCTTAGACAGCACTTAAAGGAACTCGGAGACGAGAATATCATACCCGACGACTTCTTGAAGATGCACCTTGACCGTATATTCGACGGCTCGCAGTTCATGCTTATAGGCAACTACCCGTACAACATATCAAGCCAGATATTCTTCAAGATGCTAGATTTCAAGGAGCATATACCCTACTGCAGCGGAATGATACAGAAAGAGGTGGGCGAACGTCTTGCCGCAACACCCGGTACAAAGGCATACGGCATATTGAGCATACTGGTACAGCTATGGTACGATGTAGAGTATCTTTTCACCGTAAACGAGAACGTATTCTCGCCGCCGCCGAAGGTAAAAAGCGCAGTAGTTCTTATGAAGCGCAACGGACGCAATGAGCTTGAATGCGATGAAGCCTTGTTGAAGAAGATTGTAAAAGGAACATTCAACCAGCGACGTAAAAAGATGCGCAATTCCATACAGCAGATCATAGGAAAGGAGTCACTGCTGCTCAATGACCCCATAATGGAGAAACGCCCGGAGCAGGTCTCTATAGAAGAGTTTATAGAACTGGCCTTGAAGGTCGAAAAAGAACTTGCATAAAGAATTGGCACGATGACAAAGGAATTCATCAATTACATAAAGGAGCTTATCGAGCAGAAAGATTCAGTACTGCTGCATGAAAGCATTGCCAAGATGCACCCGGCCGACATAGCCGAGATATGTGCTGAGCTTGACCTCGAAGAGGCCCGTTTCCTTTACAGGCAGCTTGACAACGAAAAAGCAGCAGACACTCTTATCGAGATGGATGAGGATTTGCGTAATGAGTTGCTTGAAGAACTGCCTTCGGAAGCCATTGCCAAACGCTTTGTCAACTACATGGATACCGACGACGCCGTCGAGATTATCCGTGACATGGACGAAGACAAGCAGGAAGAGGTCCTTTCGCACATCAAGGATATTGAACAGGCCGGAGACATTGTTGACCTTCTCCAATACGACGAGGACACTGCCGGAGGTCTCATGAGTACCGAAATGGTTGTCGTGAACGAGAACTGGAGTATGCCCGAATGCCTCAAGGAGATGCGCCAGCAGGCCGAAGAACTCGATGAAATATACTATGTATATGTCGTTGATGACGACGAGCGTCTTTGCGGACTTTTCCCTCTCAAGAAGATGATAACAAGCCCTTCGGTATCGAAGGTAAAGCATGTGATGAGCACAAAGGTTGTAAGCGTTGATGTGGATACGCCTATTGACGAAGTTACGCTCCTTATCGAGAAGTACAACCTTGTTGCAATACCTGTCGTTGACAAGATTAACCGCCTTGTGGGACAAATCACCGTCGATGACGTCATGGATGAGGTTCGCGAACAGACAGAACACGACCAGCAGCTGACCGCCGGTCTTACCCAGGACGTCGAGACAAGCGACAGCGTGCTGTTCCAGAGCAAGGCACGATTGCCGTGGCTAATCATAGGCATGTTGGGAGGCATCGGTTCTTCGCTGCTCTTGAACTGTTTTACAAACACACTTGGCAGCCACCCCGAAATGGCCCTCTTCATACCGCTTCTTGCAGGTATGGGAGGTAATGTAGGAACGCAGTCGTCGGCAATAGCAGTACAGGGTTTGGCAAATAACTCATTGGATTCAAGCCACATATTCCGCCATATCGTCAAGGAAATGGTGGTCGCCATAATCAATGCCACAATCTTGTCACTTATGGTATATACATACAACTACTTCATATACGGAGCTTTGGACATTGTAACATTAGCTGTTCCATTAAGTCTGTTTGTAGTAGTATTGTTCGCATCTGGATTCGGCACGCTCATACCAATGGTACTTGAGAGAATGGATATAAACCCAGCTGTCGCAACAGGTCCATTCATTCAGATTATAAACGACCTGAGCGGAATGACTTTCTATATGATAATTTCAATGACACTCAGCTACATGATGTCTGCTGCATGAGCCTAAAAACAAGAAAAAAAATGAGAAGATTGCTATTTTTAATTACCATAGCACTTATGGTAACCGAAGGATTGTATGCCCAGATAGGCGAGTTTGAAAACTGGCTAAAGAAGCCGGATGGTGAACTCTCCGCACAGAAGTTCGCAAAAGCCAAGCTCGACAAAAAAGAGTGTCAAAGAGCTGCAGAGATTATGGATTCAATATGGCTGAAATCATCGGCCAAACGCTTAGGAGCAGGCTGGAAGAAAATGATATTGAAGAACGACTCTCTGCAGCTGGCATGCGCTTGCCGTAATTTCGGCATGTTGCCTAAAGACGGATATAGCCTTTATATTTCGCTGCATGGAGGAGGAGAATGCCCAAAAGAGGTAAATGACGAGCAATGGATGAACCAGATATACCTCTATCAGCTTAACGAAGGGGTATATGTAGCTCCACGTGCACCATGGAACACATGGGACTTATGGCACAGGAAAGGACTTGATGAGCTATTGGAAGAACTGATTCAAGCATGCGTGCTTTTTGAAGGTGTAAATCCCAACAAGGTATATCTTTTAGGATATTCTGCAGGTGGTGACGGGGTATGGCGCCTTGCACCGCGAATGGCCGACAAATGGGCAGCTGCAGCAATGATGGCCGGACACCCCGGCAATGCATCACAGGCAAATCTCCTGAACCTGCCATTCACAATATGGATGGGAGCAGAGGATACTGCATACGACCGGAATAGGCTTGCAAGAGAGAAAGGAAACGTATTGGATTCTCTTGCTGCTGCCTATCCAGGAAAATACATTCACATGACAAACATAATCGAGGGAAAAGGGCACTGGATGGACGGACTTGACACTGAGGCAATAGGCTGGATGGCCCAATACCGCAGAAACCCCTACCCAAAAAGGATTATTTGGAGGCAAGAAGAAGTTGTCCGCGAACATTTCTATTGGCTATCGGCACCGGCAGAAGAGCTGCAGCATGGAAAAACTGTTGAGGCAAGAATTGAAGGCAACACCATTCACATCGACCGTTGCGACTACAAGAAACTTACCATATACCTTAATGACAACATGCTGAACCTAGACAAGAATGTCGTTGTACGCCACAAAGGCAAGAAGATTGCAAACCGAAAATTAAGAAGAAACATTACAAATCTATACAACACGCTCAATACAAGGAACGACCGTAGCTATTCATTCCCATGCATGTTGGAAATTAAGATTGATTAGTCTTTTTTACAGATATCTATTATTTTTCTTGTTTCAATCAACATGTATTAGCAAAAAAGGCTATATTTGCAAAATAGAGAACAAGAAGTAAACAACAAAATTCCAATATCATGAAAGCCAGCATCTTTACACCAAAGGCAATCTGCATATTTCTGATGCTGTTCTATGCAACATCATTATTCGCACAGAACAACATTGTTACAGGAACCGTCACAGACGACATGGGAGAACCGTTGCCGGCAGCAAGTGTAGCAGTAATGAATAACGGCAAAATAGTCCGTGGTACAAACACAAACCTTAACGGCTATTTCAAGGTCGAGATATACATTGGTGAAGGAGACAATGAAATCCAAGTAAGCTACGTCGGCTCAAAGACAAAGACAATCAAACTGACTACAGAGAACTACAGCAAGCATTTTGAAGTGATGATGATACCTGATGAAGAGCTGCTCGAAGAGGTTACTATTGTCGAGGACGGATATGCGCGATTGCCACGTAAAGATATGGTCGGTGCATTCACGACCGTAAAAGCCGACGATATCATGATGCCAGCATACCAAAGCATTGACCAGATGCTGCAAGGAAAGGTTGCCGGCATGAGCGTTGTCAACTCTTCGGCACGTGTCGGTGCATCACCTAAGATTACAATCCGCGGAACATCAACAATCCTTGGAAATACCGATCCGCTTTGGGTCGTAGATGGCGTCATTCAAGAAGACCCGCTTTCCATAGACATGAGTTCAGCCATAACATCGGACATGAGAGAGCTTATCGGAAATCAGGTTTCATGGCTTAACCCTCAGGATATTGACAACATCACAGTCCTGAAAGATGCATCTGCAACAGCGATCTATGGTTCAAAGGCTTCAAACGGCGTAATTGTAATCACCACAAAGAAAGGTATTCCTGGACGCATAAGCGTGAACTACAACACGAACATATCGGTAAGAGAACGCCCTACATATGACATGTACGACTTCATGAATTCATATGAGCGTATCCAGTTCAGCAAGGAGGCATACGAAGCAGGTGTACGCTACCAGACCGAGCCACTACCACAGATATACACCTATGAGGGTCTCATGGCGATGTTCAACCAGAGAACAATCACAGAAGAGCAATTTGCAAAATATCTCCAGCGCCTTGAGACTGTAAACACCGACTGGTTCGACCTTCTTACACGTAATGCCGTAAGCCAGAGCCACAACCTTAGCGTATCTGGTGGTACAGACAAATACACCTACAATGCATCTTTAGGATATCAGGACAACAAAGGTTATGAGGTTGGCAACGAACACGACCAGATAACAACCCGTTTGAGCATAAACAGCAATATCAATGAGAAGTTCAGCATAAACGTACAGTTGAACGGAAGCATCAGGAATTCCGATGGTTATGGAGCAGGCGTAAATCCATACACATACGCAATGAACACCAGCCGTGCCATCCCTGCATACGAAGAGAACGGTGACCGCGCGTTCTACTCGAAATACTACACCTACCAATACAACACGCAGCTAGGTGCCAAGAACCAGTACTCATACAACATCTTCAACGAGATGGAGAACAGCTACTCTTCGAACAAGGGTACGAACTTCAATGCATCAGCAAATGTTTCGTATAAGATTCTCAGTTGGCTCACATATCAGGCAACAGCAAACGTCGCATACAGCAACAACAAAAGCGAAAGCTATTCCGGAGAAAAGACCTCACGTGTAGAACAGCTCTACCGCGGCTATGCATACGGTACTGAGAAAGCGGGTTCCGACAGATATAATGCAGCTCTGATGCCTTTCGGCGGTGTACTCAACCAGGCAAATTCACAGAGTGTGTCATACAGCACCTCACACCGTCTTGCTTTCAGCAAGGAGTTCAATGAAAATCACCGTTTGAATGCTATGTTAGGTATGGAGGTCCGCAGCAGTGAGAGTACAAGCGACGGCAATACTGTATGGGGGTATGTACCTGAACGCGGTTCAAAGCTCGTTTCACCGACCGTACCGGAAAACTTCAAACCGTTAGGAAGTGATGTTCTCATTGGATGGGGTGCACTTGCACAGCTATACCACGGAGGATGGAGCAAGACCTCTACAACAACAAACTACATGTCATTCTTCGCTACAGTAGCCTATTCCTTGAAGAACCGCTATGTATTCAACTTGAACATGCGTTCCGATGCTTCAAACAGGTTCGGACAGGATGTAAACAAGCAATTCGACCCGACATGGTCTTTCGGATTCTCTTGGAAAATCGCACAAGAGCCATTCATCGTGAAGCATCTGCCCTGGCTTGACCAGTTCAACATACGTGTAACATACGGTATCCAAGGCAATGTAGTAAATTCTCTCAGCCCCGAAATGATTGCGAGGTACGAAGGATTGCTGCAGAGCTACAATGAATACTATCTCTCTATTGCAAGCTTGCCGAACAAACAGCTGAAATGGGAACGTACGAAAACGATGAACCTCGGTGCAGACATTTCGCTATTTGGCATAACAATGAACATTGAATACTACCAGAAGAAGTCCAATGCCATAATACGTCAGGATATACCTCAGGAATACGGTATGTCAAGCATGCCGCTCAACGGTGGCATGATTACCAACCGAGGTGTTGAACTGACCTTGAACTTCACACCGATACGCACTAAGGATTGGGTGTGGACATTAGGCATCAATGCCGGCAAGAACTGGAACGAATCGGCAACAGATGACCGTACAGCAAAAGCAGACGAACTGACCCACACGGATTTCCTCAATGGCAGCAGTGACCGTCCGCTGAAGAAAGGATACCCTCTGTCGGCATTCTGGTCATACAAGTTCACTGGTCTTGACGGCAAGAACGGATATCCGACATTCAAGCATGCCACATACGACACAGTAGAGGGTGACGGTAGTGTTGACCCCACGACCTTCCTCGTTTATTCTGGACAGAGCGAGCCATACTTCAGCGGTGGACTCAACACACGCTTGCGCTGGAAGAACTTCAACATAGGCATGGACTTTGCCCTTATGCTAGGTTCTAAGAAACGTTTGCCGAACCCATATTCGACATTTACATACGGAAAGATGCCGGATATCTTCAGCAACCTGTCAAAAGAGCTGAACGACCGTTGGAAGAAACCCGGTGACGAGGCACACACTAACATTCCGGCACTTTATACATCGGTACGCGATCTATATAACCTGAACTTGCCTAACGGATTGTACGACAATATATATTCAATGTGGGCGCAGTCAGACGCAAGAGTTGCAAACGCATCATTCCTGCGTTGTACCCAGATTTCGCTTTCATACAGCATACCGCACAATATATGCAAGAAGATAGGCCTGACACGAATCCAGATTAGCGCTAACGTAAACAACCTGTTTGTTATTGCAAGCGACGACTGGAAAGGTTATGACCCCGAACTTGGTTACAGCATACAGCCAAGGATTTATTCTTTAGGTTTGAGTGTAGGATTCTAAAAATAAGCAATTATGAAATTCAGACATAACATATTGGCTGCTATCGCAGCTCTTTCATTGACAGCATGCAGCGACTTCCTTGAACCGGATTCAGAGAGCGAGTTCGTTCCTGAAGATGCAATATCACTCAACGAACTGCTGCTTGGTGAAGCATACATGCGTAATGACATGAAAGGTTTCAATATCTTCTTGGGATTGTTAGAGGACGATGTCGAAGCAGCCCCATACCAGGTACCGAACGAAGGATTCGACGGAAATCTGTATCTGGCAAGCTATACATGGCAACCCGACATGTACGAGATGATGATGGAGGCTGGAGCCGGACATATAAACATGTATGAAAGCTACTATGAGTTGATACTTGGAGCCAACGCTGTCATAGACTATCTCCCCGAAGTAAACGACACCCAGTTGAACAAAGACAAGGTCAAGGCACAGGCTTATGCCCTGCGTGGTTTCTACTACTTCAACCTCGTTAACATATTCGGGCAGCCATTCAACAGCAATCCAGAAGCACTAGGTGTCCCCTTGAAGCTGAACAGCGGAATAGAAGAGAGCAATGACTATCTAAAAAGAAAAAGCGTAAAAGATGTATATACACAGATACTTTCCGACCTTCATACAGCAGAAGAGGCCTATCTCTCCATGCCTAAGGAAGAACAATGGAGCAATAACTACCGTACCAGCCTACCTATGGTACAGCTGATGCTTTCACGTACATATTTGTATATGGAGAACTGGAGCAAGGCTGCAGAATATGCAAAACTGGTTATGGACAACGAAAATTTCAAACTTGTAAACCTGGTTGATGTTCCCTACAGCAGATATGACGACGAAGGCAATGTAGTACCCAATTATGTGGTATATCCAACCTACTCATCAACTGAAACAATATGGCCATACGGCAATGTTGAAGACATGTTCGAATGGACCTACAGCGGAACTAACAATGTCAACTCTGTTACAGGAGAGAAAATGCATGCATATTTCCGGGCATCAGAAGAACTGCTCAACACATACGTTGACTGGGACCTCCGCCTGACATACTATATAATCAACATCGCAACAAGCAATGGCAATGAGATGCCAATGGCATTCAGCAAGGTCAATACAGGAACAAGATACTTCTTGCCGCAAAATGCCAATAACGTGTTCGGACGTTGTCTGCGTCTCTCCGAGGCATACCTGAACTATGCAGAGGCAAAAGCCATGCTCGGTGGCGAAGGTATTGAAGATGCGACTAAAACCTTGAACACATTGCGCGAACACAGATTCGATCCGGAGGACTTTGAAGAAGAGACATTTGCCTCACAAGAAGAACTGATAAATTTTGTCCGTGACGAGCGTCGCCGCGAACTATGCTTCGAAGGGCACCGCTGGTTTGATTTGCGCCGTTGGGGTATGCCGTCGTTTACTCATAAATGGCAAGTTGATGCAGAGACAACACATATCTATACTATCGAAGAGGGCGACCTGCTTTACACAGTTCCTATTCCAGACGAAGCATTGCAAATGAACGGAAGTCTCCAACAGAACGAATTGCCAGGCAAGCGTGTTCCAACTATTGAATAAGCATAAAAAGAACAGCACTATGAAAAAGTTCATCCAAACCGCAATAATCATCCTTGCAGGCATAACAATCTTTTCTGCCTGCAAAGATAGTGAGGACGACATAACTCCATCAGGCAATTACTCCCCTATCCGTGGAGGATTCCCGCAAGGAACTACTGAATACGATTCTCTCATCAATGAGATAAAGAACGAATATGGTGTATATCTTCTCTACAAGGACGTAACAGAAGAAGACCTCAACCGAGACTGGGTATCGGCAGGAACAGGTGACATTTACGTTGCCGGATACGACCATGAACGTGATGACCCGTCATGGAACCTGCCTGAGGAACATCTGCCCTTCTACGTCAATTTCTTCTACAACTACATATTCCCGAACATCAGCAAGGAATTCGCAAATTCAACTTTTCCGGTAAAGATATATATGATACACAATCTGCGTACAGAGCCACGTAACTACGGTGAGGAAAGCGAGGGCAGCGTAGATGTCGATGGAACGACTGTTGACCCGTCGAAGTCCATTAAGCTTGGCAATTTCGACAACTGGGCTATCAGTTTCAAAGAAGATGTCATCAATGGTTCCGATGCTGAGTATTCATTGAAGCAGCAAAGATGCATGTTCATGATACAGACAATATACAATGCTATTGAAAAAGGTGAAATTGATTCGCCGGATGAGTTCTGGAGTGGATTCGATTTCTCCACCGACAAAAAGATGAACCACGTTGACTCAAGCAAGCCCAATTACAAGTACAAACTCGGATTCGTGGATATGATAAATGACAACTTTGGTACAGGAGTGCAACAACAAGTGTGGGCACCGGCCATAGCCAATGAAACCAGCTGCTATTATTGGGAAAAAAACAAGTATCCACACTACAATCTCTTTGCGACATATATAAAGAACATAATGTGGCTTACACCTGACGAATTCGAGACACGTTATCCATCGGGCAAATATCCAATGATAAAGGAGAAGTATGAAATTATTGTGAACTACATGCTTGAGACATACGGCTTGGACCTTGTAGGCATAGCAAAAGGGATTAAAGAATAGGTGTGATAGAAGTTTTAAATATGAAAAGCACACATCTCATAATGACAATAGCATCAATTGCACTCCTGGCTCTATCCTGCTACAATCCTCCGCAGGTTGATTCATTGTGGCAGAAAGAGTTCAATACAGCTCAGGAGATAGTCGATACCTATAAGGCTATCGATGAGACGCTACGCGACAGCGACAAGGAAAGGCAGA
>JAEIGA010014479.1_pt1 | contig 12002 bp, 7 predicted proteins | sample 9270691 | NCBI WGS metagenome assembly JAEIGA01 (sample SAMN17057246, study PRJNA624740) | gut metagenome | biome: biome; isolation source: fecal sample | host: Bos grunniens | place: China: Xizang | collected 2019
CCGCACGGGGTGCCTCTACCGACGAGGGGAATAGGCCCATAGGGTGACCCGAGTACATCACCAGCGTCTGCTCGTCGGTCATCTCCGAGAGGTATTTCATAGCAAGCCTATACTGCGCCCAATTCTGGAACACCGCACCATTACCACCGTAGGTGATAAGTTCGTGAGGATGTTGTGCCACTGCCTTGTCGAGGTTGTTCTGTATCATGAGCATCATAGCGGCTGCCTGACGGCTCTTGGCGGGATACTCATCGATGGGGCGTGCATACATCTCATAGTCGGGACGCAGGCGGTACATATAGATGCGGCCATACTTCTCGAGCTCCTCGGCAAACTCGGGTGCGAGGGTTGCGTGGTGCCTCTCGGGGAAGTAGCGCAGCGCGTTCTTAATAGCCAGAACCTTCTCCTCTTTGGTGAGAATCTCTTTACGCTTGGGGGCGTGGTTTACGGAGGTATCGTAGGGTTTGGGAGCGGGCAACTCCTCGGGGATACCCGCCCTTATATCGGCCTGAAACTGTTCGAGTGTCATATCTTTTACCAAAAATTAGTTGATTTTACCATTGACGATTTCGAGAATCCTCTTCTCCTCTGCATCGGCAGCAGCGGCAATCTCGGCGGCCTCTGCAACCAAAGCGTCGGCCTTAACTCTATCCTTAAGACCTGCGGCGTTAATCTTCACATTGAGGAATGCGCCCTGAACGGCAGCGCGGGCAGCCAGCGCACCCACACCTGCATCGCTCACCGAGTTGGGGTTACCCTCCTCGGCCATTGCGCCTGCAACCTCAAATGCACGGAACGAAGCCTTCATAGTTTTGAGGGGCACCTCGGTAGCATAGAGGGTAGCCTTCTCCATAGCCTCGGCCCTTGCTGCCTTCTCCTCGTCGGTGCCTTTGGGCATACCGAAGACGGCCATAATGCAGTTGAAGGCATCGGTATCCTCATCCACAAGAGCCAGCAGCTCGTTCATTACTCGTTTGCCCTTCTCGGCCCAATCCGAGAAGAACTCCCAACGCTCATCCCAACCGGGTTTGTGAGCCGAGAGGTTGGCAACCATAGTACCCAAAGCTGCACCCAGAGCACCCATATAGGCCGAAATCGAACCACCACCGGGGGCGGGGGACTCACGCGAGGTCTCCTCTGCAAAACCTGCACAGGTCAAATCCACAAGACCTTTCTTCTTGTTATCCTTCTCGATGAGGCTCTCTACAATCTTCTCCTCGGGTTTGAAGGGGCAAAGCTCCGAGAGGCCCATCGAACGAACGGCGATGTCCAAAATCTCCTGGTCGGTGATACCGAGCGAGCGCTGCTGTTTCCTCAGGAAATACTTACCTGCCTCAAGGAGTGCGTTGCGGGGAACAAGGCCCACAATCTCGGTACCGGTAACCCTCACACCACGAGCGGCAGCAGCCCTGCACACCTCCTCAAAAGCAATGTGAAGGGGTGTGGCCTTGATGTCGGTGATGTTCATAGACACCTGTGCGATGCCATACTCCTCGATAAACCAGCCGATAGCCTTGCAACCCTTCAGGGTGCCGGGAATCATAATGGTCTTGCCATTCTCGTCTTTCATAATCTTACCCACGATGGGTTTCTCCCTCATAGGACGGCCCTTCTCGCGAACATCGAAAGCGATGGCGTTGGCACGACGGGTAGAGGTGGTATTGAGGTTGAAGTTCACAGCAATCAGGAAGTCGCGTGCACCCACAACGGTTGCGCCACTGCGTGCGGCCTGCTCGGTCCACTCGCCGCCACCGAAGTCGGGCATCTCCTCGGGCTGGGTGATGCGCTGCTGGAGGGCCTCATACTCACCCTTGCGGACAACGGCCAGATTCTTACGCTCGGGCCTCAAAGCGGCACTCTCGTAGCAGTAGGTGGGGACCTTGAGCTCCTCGGCGATGCGTTTTGCCAATGCGCGAGCCATCTCGGCACACTCCTCCAAAGTTACGCCTGCAACGGGAACAAGGGGGCACACATCGGTAGCACCAATACGGGGGTGCTCGCCGTGGTGGTAGCGCATATCAATCACCTCCGAAGCCTTCTTCACACCCTGGAAAGCCGCCTCAACAACAGCCTCGGGCTCGCCCACAAAGGTCACAACCGTACGGTTGGTTGCCTTACCGGGGTCAACATCGAGAAGTTTCACACCCTCCACTGCCTCAATGGCATCGGTAATCTGTCGGATAACCTCCATATCGCGGCCCTCGCTGAAGTTAGGCACGCACTCAATAAGTCTTTTCATACTGATAAAGTAGTTTTTATGTTTGTTAGTAAATCGAAAAATTCGTCATCCCTCTGGCGCTCTCTTTCGCGCGAGCATATAACTCTCAAAGATAAAAACAATTTCCCAAATTTCCATCCCCTCACAAATATTATTTCGCACGCACACACATTATGCGCGCAATGTTTTGCTATTCCAAAAAAAAGTCATACCTTGCGAATCTGAAAAACCTTTATTTTTATGAAAAAGATAGCACTATTAATCTATTTGACAACTTTTGCATTGGCAACCGCCCTGGCAGTTCCCGCCAAACGCGGCAAAATGCAGCACACCCAGAGCGACGGTACCGTTGTAACCTATGAGGTTGTGGGCGACGAGTTCAACAACCACCTCCTTGTGGACGGACTCTACACAGCCATCTGGGATGGCAACGACATCTGCTTCGCCACCATCAACAACGGATTTATCAAATCCTCGGGTGTGGCAGTACGCCCCACAAACCTCCTCAGTGGCAAGGATAAAGCTATTGCACAGCAGAGTATCGGCCTTCGCAAGATGGTGGAGGACCCCCTGTTCAATAGCACCCTCAACTCGCCCGAAACGATGATTCAGAATAGGGTGAGGGCCATCAGTGGCGTAGCTCCCCACGAGGCAGCCCTCGAGATTGGCGAATGGGGTGGCGAGATTAAAGGCCAGCGCAACTTGCTTGTGATTCTTGTGGAGTACACCGACATCAAATTCACCGTCGAGGACCCCCAGGCCAAGTTCTCCGCCCTGCTCAACGAGCCCGGCTACTCGGTTGATGGAGCCACAGGTTGTGCTGTAGATTACTTCAAGGATGCTTCCAGCGGCCAGTTCAACCCCACCTTTGATGTTGTGGGCCCCTTCTGCCTCTCCAACAACCGTAAATACTACGGTGGCAACAACTCCTACGGCGACGACCAGGCCCCCGCTATTCAGGCAAAAGAGGCTTGCGATTTGGCCGATGCATCGGGTGTGGACTTCTCGAAATATGACGCCGATGGCGACGGCAAAATCGACCTCGTCTTTGTCGTTTATGCCGGTCACAACCCCGCAGAGGGCGGTCCCGCAGATGCCGTATGGCCCCACAAGTGGGACATCTACCCCGGTCAGAACATTATGGAGAACACATTCCCCCGCTACGACGGCAAACAGTTCACCGTCTATGCTTGTACCTCGGAGTTGAAGAACCGTAGCGGTGCCACTATGAGTAGCATCGGTACCTTCTGCCACGAGTTCGGCCACGCTATCGGTCTGCCCGACTGGTATGACACCCAGAACAATGTGTGCTTCGGTATGGACTTCGCCTCCATTATGCACGCCGGTAACTACCTCAACGACAGCCGCACACCTCCCACCTACAACATCTTGGAGCGTTGGCTTCTGGGCTGGTATCTGCCCAAGGAGATTCACTCGGCAGGCCCCCACGAGATTCAACACGTGAGCAAGAACGATGGCTACATCCTCTGGGCAAACGACGATAAGACCGAGTGTTTCCTCTTCGAGTCCCGCACCAAAGGCGGAGGCTGCAAGTGGGATAAGTATCTCAACGAGGGCGACAGGAGCGTTGGCCTTCAGGGTGGCGAGGGTATGCTCGTTTACCACGTAGACTGGAGCGCCCCCTACTACAACAAGTGGGTAAGGCACCAAATCAACACCGACCCCAACCACCAGTGCGCAACCATCTTCCGCGCCAACCCCTCGGCAACCACCGAGAGTAGCAAGGGTTGGTTCTTCCCCGGCGCGAGGAATGTCACCGTGCTCTCCTACGACACCACCCCCGTATTCCAGAACTGGGCATTCGAGAAACTCCCCTACAACCTCACCGACATCGCCATTAAGGGCGGCTCTGTGACCTTCAATGCACAGATTAAGGACCTTGTGATGGATGCTCGTCAGTATGACGCACTGATCGATTGGGAGGCTTCGGAGCGCGAGAGCAGCTCGTGGAGGGTGACCTTCACCAACGCCGCCACCGGCGACACTCACGAGATCACCACCACCCACAAATATGTGATGCTCGAGCCCCTCACCGTGGAGACCCACTACACCGCCGCTATCTATGCAGGCGACGAGACCGAGCCCACCTATGAGTTTAGCTTCCAGACCCAGAGTAATGTGATTTCGCCCCGTGCGGCACTCTTCGTTGATGCCAAGCATAAGTCCTCCGATTTGATCCGCCTGAGCGTTAAGAACCTTGAGTTCACCCCCGAGGCTATCCAATGGTACATCGACGGCAACAGGAGCGAGTCGTGCATAAGGCTTACCGCGGGCAAACATCAGATTTGCGCTGTGATTACCGACACCGAGGGCAACACCCACTACCTCTACCGCTACATTACCGTACAGTAACAGACAAGTCACATAAAATATAAGCGACAACAATGAAACGCATTATCTATATTCTCACAGCCCTCGCCGCTGCAGTGGTAATGGGCGCTTGCGGCCCCAAGGTGGACGAGCAGATGGTCGCAATGGATCACTTTATGGATGCACAGGATGCACCCGGTATCTATCGCGACAGCAAGGTTGAGTATGCCTTCGATGAGGAGAAAAATCAGGCCTTCTTCAGCAAATCGCTGCGCACCTTCCGCATTATGAACGACAATGCCGATAAGTATATCCAGTTCAAACTCTCGGCCGACCCCGTGGTGGGCCAGACTGTGGATGTTGAGGCAAAGAGCTACGGCTTTGGCCTGGCCTCCAACACAACCTATAAGGGCTTGATGGTGGATAAGATTGAGAATAACCTCTGCTACCTCCGCAGCTCCGCCGAGGGTGGCTATGTGGGTATCATCATCGCTTGGATTGAGTAGTCCAAGAGGCCAATGACAAAAAGACCGCCGAGCACAAACGCTCGGTGGTTTTTTTTGTAGCCTAAATAAAGGGCGCAGGGCACAACGGCGCCGGCGAGTGAGGGAGGTGCTATCCACCGCCTCCCCTTGAAACAAAAAAACGCAGAGAAGCGAGTGGATTTTAGGCGCACAAGAAAATCCCCTCCGCAGTTTGCTGACGCAAATGAGGAGGGGATTTATCGCAGTGCAACGCCAAAGACGCCGCTTATATGCGTTTTTTATTTTTTGGATTTGGCTATAATCGCCCGACACTCCTCCAAAGTCATAGTGAGAGGATCTTTGGTCTTGGGGATGCGGTAGTTCTTGCCGCCCGACTGGATGTAGGGACCATAGATGCCGGTGAGAATGGCCAAATCCTCCACACCATCGAAGGTCTTAATGGGGGTCTTGGCGCTCTTATCCTGCTGCTGTTTCTGCTCAATGAGCTCCACGGCGCGGTCAAAGGTCACCGTATAGGGGTCGTCGCTCTTACCGAGTGAAACGAACTTGCTTCCGTAGCGAACATAGGGGCCAAACTTACCCACACCGACGCTCACCTCCTGACCGTTGTGGTCGCCCAGAGTGCGAGGTAGTGCGAAGAGTGAGAGGGCCTCCTCGAGGGTGATGGTGGCGATGAGTTGCTCCTTCTTGAGGCTTGCAAAGCGTGCCTTGTCGCCATTCTCGCCGCCAATCTGCACCATAGGGCCATAGCGGCCGATGCGTGCCGACACGGGGAGTCCGCTCACGGGGTCGATACCCAGCTGGCGCACATTGCTATTCTGGCGAATCTGATTCTCGAGTGCGCTCTCTACAGTCTTGTGGAAGTTGCCATAGAAGTCGGAGATCATCTCAGTCCACTGCTCCTTGCCCTCGGCGATGGCATCGAACTCCTTCTCCACGGTTGCGGTGAAGCCATAGTCGAGAATCTGGGGGAACTGGCTCTCCAGATAGTCGTTCACGAGCATACCGATATCGGTGGGTGCGAGCTTACCTTTCTCCTTGCCGACAACCTCACTCAAGGTCTTCTCGGAAATCTTGCCCTTCGAGAGGGTTATCTGGTCGTAGGAACGCCTCTGTCCCTCCTTATTCTGCTTGAGGACATAGCCACGCGAGATGATGGTGGTGATGGTGGGCGCATAGGTCGAGGGGCGACCGATGCCGAGCTCCTCGAGGCGCTTAACCAGCAGAGCCTCGCTGTAGCGGTAGGGCTGCTGGGTAAACTTCTGGGTGGCGGTAATATCCTTCATTGTGAGCATCTCGCCCTCGTCAACCAAGGGAAGTACGGCATTCTCCTTCTCGCCCTCCTCGTCCGAGGACTCAAGGTAGAGTTTCATAAAGCCGTCGAACTTAACCTGCTCACCCATAGCCACAAATCGCTCTGTGTGGCCACCAATCTGGATGGTTACAATGGTCCTGTCTATCTGTGCGGTAGCCATCTGCGAAGCCACCGTACGCTTCCAAATGAGTTCATAGAGTCTGTTCTCCATCGTTGTTCCCTCAATGGTGGGGCGGTTGAGATAGGAGGGGCGGATGGCCTCGTGTGCCTCCTGTGCGCCCTTGCTCTTGGTCTTATAGGCCCTCCAGGCGTGGTACTCCTCGCCAAACTGCGAGATGATGGCCTCCTTGGCGGCGCTCATAGCCTGCGTCGAGAGGTTCACCGAGTCGGTACGCATATAGGTAATGAAACCGCTCTCGTAGAGTTTCTGTGCCACACTCATAGTCTGCGACACACTCATCGAGAGTTTTCGACCGGCCTCCTGCTGAAGTGTGGAGGTGGTGAAGGGGGGTGCGGGGTACTTCTCGGCGGGCTTGCTCTCCACGCTGAGAATCCTGAAGTCGCTTGAGGCGCAGCTCTGAAGGAAGGCCACAGCCTCCTCGCGGGTGTCGAACTTACGGTCCAACTCGGCCTTGAAGACCTTGCTGTCGGAGGCCATAAAGCGTGCCACCACGCGGTAGAACTCCTGTGCCTTGAAACCTATAATCTCCCTCTCGCGCTCCACGATGAGCCTCACAGCCACCGACTGAACACGGCCTGCCGAGAGGGCGGGTTTCACCTTCTTCCACAGCACAGGCGAGAGCTCAAAGCCCACAAGCCTATCGAGCACCCTACGGGCCTGCTGGGCATTCACAAGGTTCATATCAACCCTGCGGGGCGAAGCGATAGCCTCAAGGATGGCGTTCTTGGTAATCTCGTGGAAGACAATACGTTTGGTCTGGTCGATGGGCAGTCCGAGCACCTCGGTAAGGTGCCAGGCAATAGCCTCTCCCTCGCGGTCCTCATCGGACGCAAGCCACACACACTCGGCCTCCTCGGCCAACCTCTTCAGGTCGGCAACCATTTTGGACTTTTCGGGGGCTATCTCATAGGCGGGCAAAAAGCCATTCTCGACATCGACACCGATACCCTTTTTGGCAATATCGCGGATGTGACCATAGGAGGAGCACACCTTATACTCCTTACCGAGGAACTTTTCGATAGTCTTGGCCTTTGCGGGGGACTCAACGATTACCAGATTTTTCTGTTGCATACTCTTTCTTTCAGATTGAATTCCAAATATTTGTGACTCTTTCACCCCACAGTGGGATGTTTAAGACGGGGTCCAAAAACAGGTCTATACCTATATTTATGGGCCACAAAGATACACCTCTTTGGGAATATTTCAAAGAAAAGGGACACCGTTTTTTTCGGCGTCCCCTCTTCTCTTTCCCCAATCGAGTGGCTATTTACCAATGATTGTGTAGGTTATATCGAATTGCAAGGCCTCCTCTGTGCCGAGAGCCAATTTCACCATTGCGACATCCATATAGTCGTAGGCCGGCATACCGAAGGTTATTCGGCGGCTCACCTCCTTCGACTCGTCGAGCAGCAGCTGCTGCAGGTAGAGCGACAGGTCGAGCTCATAGCATCCGAAGGTGCGGTTGAGGTATCCACCATAGACCAACTCCATATCGTAGTTGGCCTCATAGTAGTAGTTGTAGTCGGCCACAGCGGTCAGCTTCGCGTAGGATGTGTATGTGCCTATGCGTGCGGGCGCGTAATCAAAGAAGGTATAGTCCTGCTCGGCGAGCGGAATCCTGAGTGTCGCCTTGTTGATGAAGATCTCGCCACCCTCGGGACGGAGCGCCCTCAAGGAGGCAACGAAATCGTCTTCGAACTCAAGCGTGGTGGTCACACCCAGCAGACCATCGATATATCCCACCTCTACGGGGTTGGCCAGAGGCTCCTGCTCGGCAACATTCATATTGATACTGCCGCCAAAGAGTGTGGCCGAATAGTCGTGTTCGATGGCACTCACAGCCTTCATATCGGCATACTGTCCGTCGTTGCAGATAGCAAAAGCCCTCATAATCTCGTCCTCCACCAGCGAGGGGTCGTCGCCCTTGGGGTAGTCGTGACCATAGAGCACAAGGTAGCTCATAGGGCCCTCTTCGGTGCTCCACTGGAGGTTCAGACCATAGATTGCCGCATCCTCGGGCGAGGTGCCGGAGGGGGTGAGGCAGAGGCCACAATACTTCTGCACAAAGAGCGAATCGTTGGAGTAGAGGGTAGTGTCGTTCCACAAATCCATCATAAACTCCTCGGCCAAAGCCGCATCCGCAACCTTAAGACTCAAGGTGTCGAAAACGGTGGAACCATTGGGCTTGCCACCAAACTCACAGGTGAACATTGGGCGCGAGTCGATATACTCCTTATAGTCGATGCCGTTGTAATATACGGAGTCCTTCACGAGCGCCTTGCGCATACGATAGACATCGAAGCTCTGACGCTTGAGGGTGTCGCCACCTGCCGTCTTCATACCGAGCAACAGCGCCAGCGAGTCGGGCTTGGCGTCACGGTCGGCATAGGCAATCGTATCGGTGCGCAACGCATAGGCGAACTGCATCATAGCCGAAGCCTTCGTGCGTGCGCCATAGTGTTTGTCGGTCATCGAGCCGAAGTAGGCGTAGTCGAGCCCACTTGTAGCGATGGAGTCTGTGAGGGTGAGGTAGCTCTGTATGCCATTCTTGATGGTTGCAAACTCAACATCGAACTGCTGTCCGGGAGGGACAATATCCATACCCAGACTGTTATTCACCTCCGTACAGGAGCTGACCAAAAGCACAAGTGCCGACGCCACCAAAGCGCCGACACCCTTAAGATTAAATCCTTTAGAGAATAGAGTCATAAAATTCCTTATACTGCGAAAGCCTCTCGTCGCTTGCGGGCTCACCCGTAGGTCGGAGCACCTTCTTGCCACTTGCGGCCAAATACTCTTCCACTGCGGCGGGCAACTGCTCCGCCTCAACAACAATGCCATCGGCATTATCAATAACGAGCCTCATAAGATTTTCGTATGTAAGTCCTCCCTCGGGGCCCAACTTCTCGGCAGGCACACCCTCTCCCAACATAGTGTCGCGGAAGGCACTACCCCACTCGCCCTCAAACATATCGTCATAGATGCTGAAGACAATCTTCGCCGATGCAAACAGAGGATCGTCCGTGAAGCAATACCTCAAGTAGAGGGGCGCTACGGCCGAGAACCAGCTGTGGCAATGGATAATGTCGGGCTGCCAACGCAGCTTCTTGACGGTCTCCAGGACACCACGCGAGAAGAAGATGGCCCTCTGGTCGTTATCCTCAAACTCCACACCCTCGGCATTGCGGAATGTCGCCTTGCGAGGTGCGAAATACTCATCATTGTCGATGAAATAGATTTGCACACGAGCCGCCGGTATGGAGGCTACTTTGATGATAAGTTGGTGGTCGTTGTCGTTGATAATGAGGTTCATACCCGACAGGCGGATAACCTCGTGCAACTGGTTGCGGCGCTCATTGATGCAGCCAAAACGGGGCATAAAGGTACGGATCTCAAAGCCTCGCTCCTGCATAGCTTGCGAAAGTGTGCGACAAGTGGTCGCAATAGGGCTTTCAGGCAGATAGGGGAATATCTCCTGACAAACACATAGTATTTTTGCTCCTGCCACTTTTCAATAGTTTTTTAGTTTGCGCAAAAGCCCCACTAATGCTCCGAATACCACCCGAAGGAGGGCACCCGACACGACGATTCGGCCTCTTCATCGGGGCACTTTTGCAATAAGCCGATAATACGATACAAAGATAATAAAAATTTTTTGCATTTCCGCCAACACCCCCCACTATAACTTCGCCCGAGAGTAAAAAAAATAGGTATCGTACAAGGCTTGGATTTTTTTATTACATTTGTAACTACATTTGGTTATGCTAACAACAACCACAAATAAACACCCATGAAAATCGTCCATCAACTAGCATTAATAGCTCTCTTAGTCACACTTTTCGCCATGCCAACCACCGCACAAACCACCTCACTGCGCGGTTCAGCAACCACACCCCCATATAAAGTGGGCGACTACTACAACGAAGATGGCTTTGAGGGCGTCGTATTCGAAGTGAGCGAAGATGGCACAAGTGGTAAGATTGTAAGTCTTACCGAAAGCAAGTATGCACGCCAATGGAGAGCTTTCAGAAACGAGGGCGGCCCTCGCGCAACTCTCCTACCCTACCTCTCTGCCGAGGATCAGCAGGATGGAGAGCTCAACTGCGACATCATCAAAAGACACGACGATTGGCAGCGCGAGTTTCCCGCAATAGCATGGTGTATCAAATTGGGCGAAGGATGGTATTTGCCCGCCATCAACGAGCTCAAACACCTGCTCACCTATATGGACATATACACGCCCGTGAATAAGACTCTCACAACCCTGGGAGCCACCCCCTTTCCTGCAAAGGGCACCTTTGTGGACTACTGGTCCTCCACCGAGCGCCCCTTCACCTACGGTGACGGTCGCTACAGCGCTTGGGGTGTAAACCTCAAAAATGGAGTAACAAACGATAGTGCCCAGAACTACTACGCCTTCGCGCGCGCAGTAGCTAAATTTCCCGCTTCTACACGCGAAGCCCACCGCCACAGCTACACAACCACAGTTCCCTACAAAGTGGGCGACTACTATAACGACGGCATCAAGGAAGGTATCGTCTTCAATATCAACGCCGAGGGCAACCACGGAAAAATCATAAGCCTCCAGCAATCATCCGAGCGACTCGCCTGGGCCCACGACGACCTACTCACAACCTCTGTAGGAGCCAAGAGCAGAAACGATGGCAAAGCCAACCAGGCCAAAGTTGCCTCCCGAGCTGGGTGGCAGGAGCAGTATCCCGCCTTTGCATGGTGCCGAGCCCTAGGCGACGATTGGTATTTACCCTCCGAGGAAGAGCTACTACTCATCATTACCAACAAGAGTATCTACGAGGCGATAAATGCTGGCCTGCAAACAATGCACTCAGTACCACTTTACCCAATAGGCACTATGATTGGCTATTGGAGCTCCACAGAGCACAGCAGCTCGGAGGTCAAGAGTGTCAACCTACTCAACAGCGTACTATTACCAATGTCTAAAGACAACGAAAATATCGTACGCGCCATCGCCTGTTTCTAATCGAATTCCATACGCAAAATAAATACCACCCCGTGTTTTTGGAGTGGTATTTATTTTTTTGTATTGTACGAGATTGGCACAAAAAAGCCACCCCAAAATGAAGTGGCTCTTTATTGCAACGATGGAGTTACGAATTATTTGGTGAGTGCGCCAATCTCGTAAAGAACCTCATTGGTCTTCTTCACAGCAGCAACGCTCTTCTCAAACTGTGCCTTCTCCGAAGCGGTAAGTTTGAGGGGGAGGATCTTCTCGATACCGTTCTTGCCGATAACAGCGGGAACGCCGATGAAGAGGTCCTCTGCACCGTACTCACCCTCGAGGTAGCAGCTCGAAGAGATAACCCTCTTCTGGTCGCCGAGGATGCTCTCAACAACACTTGCAATAGCTGCGCCGGGAGCGTACCAAGCCGAAGTGCCGAGGAGTTTGGTGAGGGTTGCACCGCCAACCATAGTGTCGGCAGCCACCTGCTGGAG
>JAEIGA010014480.1_pt1 | contig 12001 bp, 10 predicted proteins | sample 9270691 | NCBI WGS metagenome assembly JAEIGA01 (sample SAMN17057246, study PRJNA624740) | gut metagenome | biome: biome; isolation source: fecal sample | host: Bos grunniens | place: China: Xizang | collected 2019
TGGGAGATTGTCGTGCTTCTTCCAAGGGTTCTCCTGCTTCTTGCAGGCAAGCTGCTCAAGGGCTCTGATGACTCGGAAACGTGTATTCCTCGGTTCTATGACATCGTCGATATATCCGTATGAAGCTGCATTGTAAGGATTACAGAACAGGTCGTTGTATTCCTTTTTCCTGTCTTCTGCCGCCTTTGCCCTTTCTGCCGGATCCTCCAAGGCCTGTATCTCCTTTGAATAAAGGATTTCCACAGCACCTTCAGCACCCATGACGGCGATGTTGGCAGAAGGCCATGCGTAATTGATATCTCCGCGTAACTGCTTGCAGCTCATTGTGATATGCGCACCTCCGTATGATTTTCTGAGGGTTACTGTGACCTTAGGGACGGTAGCTTCTCCGTATGCATAGAGGAGCTTTGCTCCATGGGTGATGATGCCGCCGTATTCCTGCTGCGTACCGCAGAGGAAGCCAGGAACGTCCACCAGAGTGACGATAGGGATGTTGAATGCGTCGCAGAAACGCACGAATCTCGCTGCCTTGCGGGATGCGTTGATGTCGAGCACGCCGGCAAGAATCTTCGGCTGGTTGGCAACGATTCCGACAGAACGTCCGTTCATATGGGCAAATCCTATGATCATGTTCTTTGCCCAACTTTTGTGCACTTCGAGGAATTTTCCGTCATCTGCAATGCTGCCTATGACCTGGTACATGTCATAAGCTTTGTTCGGATTGTCCGGAATGAGATCGTTGAGAGCATCGTCGTAGCGTCCGGCAGGATCGGAAGTCTCTGCCATTGGAGCGTCTTCGCGGTTGTTGGACGGAAGGAAGGAAAGAAGTGCCTTGATCGTATCTATGCCATCCTGCTCGTTTTCAGCTGCAAAATGTGCTACTCCGCTCTTGGAAGCATGTACGCTGGCTCCTCCGAGTTCTTCCTGGCTGACAGTCTCTCCGGTCACGGCCTTGACTACTCCCGGGCCTGTAAGGAACATGTAGGATGTATCCTTGATCATGACAGTGAAGTCGGTAAGGGCAGGGGAGTACACCGCTCCGCCCGCGCATGGGCCGAATATGCCTGAAATCTGCGGAATGACTCCGGATGCGAGAATGTTCCTCTCGAATATCTCGCCGTATCCGGCAAGTGAACATATGCCCTCCTGTATCCTGGCTCCGCCAGAGTCGTTGAGACTTATGAATGGAACTCCGTTGCGTACGGCAAGATCCATGACCTTTGATATCTTCATAGCCATGGTCTCGGACATGGATCCTCCGCTCACGGTAAAGTCCTGGGCGGAAACATATACCTGACGGCCGTCTATCGTACCCATGCCGGTTACGACTCCGTCGCCGTCGTATTTTGACTTATCCATACCGAAGTTCGTGCAACGGTGCTGCACAAACATGTCGAATTCTTCAAAGCTGCCTTCGTCAAGGAGCAGTGCAAGCCTCTCTCTGGCAGTGTATTTGCCCTTCTGATGCTGTGCATCTATTCTTTTCTGACCACCTCCCTGACGGGCGGCAGCCCTGCGCTCTACCAGTTCCTTTATCTTTTCCTGTTGTCTGCTCATAAAATCAATGTGATGGAATTTATGATTTGATTCCATCACATTGACAAAGTTAGCATTTTTTTGCTATCCTATGCGGAATGTAAAGATTTATTGAGCTATAAGCTCAAGAACTACGCTTGACATGTCCTGTCCCAGATTAAGTCTGAAACCGTTTTCCATCAGGAAACGTCCGCTGACAATCTTTCCGTCAAGGCTTACCTTCTTTGCAGGGTTTGCAGCGTTTATCTCTTTTATAAGATAATTGCGCTCAGGATCAAGTCCTGCCAACTTGCGCGGCTCCTCCCATGTATCCTTCAGGAAGCTCCTGCGGAAAAGGAAGTACACTGCCCTGTCTTTCTCAGGGGTACAGTAGATCATCGATACATAAGGTTTTTCCTCATATGGAGTCACAAGTCTGTAGAGGTCACCCTGCTGAATCACAGGTCTGATGCTCTTATAAGTCTCGATCGCATTCTTTGCAAACTCCCTCTCCTTCTCTGACAGGTCTGAAGGTTTCATCTCCATACCAAGACGTCCTGTCATCGCGACGTCGAAGCGGAACTTGAGCGGAACCACCCTCTTTGTCTGGTGGTTAGGAGATGCGCTTACATGCGCTGCCATGATGTTCGCAGGATAGAAATGCGACATGCCGCACTGTATGTAAAGTCTCTGGATGGCATCTGTGTTATCGCTTGACCAGCACTCGTTGAAATAAGGGAAGAAGCCGTAGTTAAGTCTTCCTCCACCGCTTGCGCAGAGCTGGATGATCAGTTCCGGATATTTCTCCCTTATTCTCCTGCATACATCGATCAGGCCTTTGTGATATTCGACGTAAAGATGTGACTGACGGTCTTCAGGCAGATACAGCGACGATGCGTTGTTCATGGACATATTGGCATCCCATTTCATGTAATGAATGCGCGGATGTGCCTGCATGAGATTGTCGACGACATTGAAAACGTGGTCCTGAACCTTAGGATTGCAGAGGTCGAGGACAAGCTGTGTCTCGCCACGGCCTTTGAAAGGCTCTCGGTCAGGCTGGCGCAGCACCCAGTCCGGATGCTTCTCGTAGAGCTCGCTCTTTGTGTTTGTCATCTCGGGCTCGATCCAGATTCCGAACTTGATGCCGTTGCGCTCAGCCTCATCTATCAGGGCATCGATACCCTCGGGAAGTTTCTCTTTGCATACGACCCAGTCACCGAGCGAAGATGTTCCGTCATTACGCGGATACTTGTCGCCGAACCAGCCGTCGTCCATAACGAAAAGCTCACCTCCTATAGATGCGAAATCCTGCATCATTTTGTTCATACCCTCCTGATTCACTTTGAAATACACTCCTTCCCAGCTGTTGAGCAGGATGTCTCTTGTATCTGTTCCGCCTATGATCTGATACTTGCGTCCCCATCTGTGGAGATTGCGGCTTACTCCACCCTTGCCTTCTGTGGAATAAGTGAAGATGAAATCAGGGGTGGTGAAGGCCTTCTTCGGATCCAGCTTGTATTGTGACAGCTCGTGGTTGATGCCTGCTGTGATCTCGAGATGATTGGCATTTCCGTTCTTGACGAAGGAAATGTCATAATTGCCTGTGTAGGCAAGAGTGCCTCCGAGCACATTTCCTGCATTTTCCTTAGCTGGACCATCGAGTGAGACCATGAAGGACGGGTTGCCGTTGAATGAGGTGCGGGCACCGTCGTGGTTGCCTATGGTCTTGCGTCCTCTGGTGATCCTCTCTTCGAACAGCTGCGCTTCTGCGCCCCAGCCGCCTGCCAGATATGAAAGGTAAAGATCGCCTGACTTTACGGGAATATATGCCGAAGCGTATTTATCGAGTGATACATGTTTCTTCTCCGTATGCGAGATCTCTGTCCAGGTCTTGATGACGTCGCAGTCATGATATGCCTTGTAGAAATGTTTCACATAGAAAGGATAGACCTTGTCCTTCATGCGGAACTCCCATACTTTTCCTCCGTCCGGATCGATGTACTGAAGCACTTCCTGTGTTGCCAGTTCAAGCGATACATCGCCGTCTGCGTGAGTCACGGCAAGCGCATGCTCGCATGTACAGTTGATTCCGAAGCATGGGTATGCGTTCCAGCCAATATTGGAATTCGTGTTGTAGATCTCATCAATTGAGTTGACGCGTGGACCGTAATAGACGAAATTCACTCGTCTTCCTGTTCCGGTCTCAAGCAGCAGGGTAGTGTTTGCAGTCGATATCTCATATCTGTCTGCAAATAGCGGCACTATAAGAAATAGTGCCGCTATCAATGAAATAAATCTTTTCATATTTTATTCTGAGCCGGGAAATTACGGCTGCATTGTAGTATAAACGTTCTGAACGTCATCATCTTCCTCGATTCTCTCGATGAGTTTCTCGATGTCAGCTTTAGCATCGCCTTCGAGAACCTTGAGGTCAACGTTAGGGAGGCGGGTGAACTCTGCTGCAACAAGCTCGTAGCCGTTCTCCTCGATCCACTTCTGGATGCCGTTGAATGCTGTGAATTCGCCGTAGAGCACGATTTCCATCTCTTCGTTCTCGTTCTCCTCCTCGAAGATCTCCTCTACGCCATAGTCGATGAGCTCAAGCTCAAGCTCCTCGAGGTCGTAAGGGTTGGCGCTCTTCATACGGAACATGCACTTGCGGTCGAACATGTAGTCAACGCTGCCTGAAGTTCCGAGCGATCCGCCGCTCTTGGTGAAGTATGAACGTACATTTGCTACTGTACGGTTGTTGTTGTCGGTAGCTGCCTCAACGAGAACTGCGATACCGTGAGGACCGTAACCCTCGAATACTACCTCCTTGTAATCAGCCTGATCTTTGTCAGTAGCTCTCTTGATCGCACGCTCGATGTTGTCCTTAGGCATGTTCTCGCTACGTGCTGTCTGGATGAGCGCGCGGAGACGTGGATTACCGGTTACATCCGGACCACCCTGCTTTACTGCGATAGTGATTTCCTTGCCGATCTTGGTGAAGACACGGGCCATATGACCCCATCTCTTGAACTTTCTTTCTTTTCTGAACTCAAACGCTCTTCCCATAAAATTTCCTCCGCCTTGAAATCCCTCTTTATAAACGAGTTTTTAACATTATTATTTGTTTTCGATGCGACCGATGTATTTGTCGATCTCATATCCTTCCATTGACTGAGGATACTGGTCCTTGATAGTCTGATAGAAAGAAAGAGCCTTAGCGTTCTCACCGAGCTTCTCAGCCACAGCGCCAGCCTTGAGGAGATATCCTGCTGCAAACATGTTGTCAGCTGCCTTGGCTGCCTTCTCGAAGTAAGTGAGAGCCTTGCCGTAGTCTTCAAGTCCTACATAAGCGTCTCCGATGCATGCAGTTGCACGTGCCTCAAGGATAGCGTCGCTGCCCTTATAAGCCTCAAGATACTTGATTGCAGACTCGAAGTTGCCGAGCTGAAGCTCGCAGACTCCTGCGTAGAAATACACAGCCTTGCCAGCCTTGGAGCCGTACTCGTCGATGATCTGTACGAATCCGAGAGTGTTGCCGTCACCATTGAGGGCAAGTTCGTAGTCGCCTGCGCGGAAGTTCTCCTCAGCGTATGCCATCTGGCCCTGAGCCTCCTGTACTGCAGGCTGATAAGCGAACTTATACCAGCAGAAAACAACTGCAGCCACTACAACGATACCAGCTGCTATACCACCAATGAGCTTACCGTTCTTGTTGAAGAACTGCTCTGTCTTAGAAACGGCCTCGACTACTGCCTCGACGTTTTCATTTTTGATTTCTTTAGCCATATTTATTGATTGTTTTGATTAATCAGTGAGTGTCACCTCTGTGCATGGCGCACAAACAGGCGGCAAATTTATAAAATAAATGTCAAATATCCCAAGTTTTCGTTATATTTGCCAAGATATCTTTTATAAGCGACATGCCGGTATTGGAGAAAATAGTCATATCCGATTTCAGAAATATTGAACTTCAGGAAATTGAGTTCTCACCTAATGTGAACTGCATCAGCGGTAACAACGGCGAGGGTAAGACCAATCTTCTGGATTCAATATATTATCTGTCGATGACAAAGAGCGCCTTTTCTACTTCAGACAAGTTCAATTTTCGTCATGGGACTGACGAATTCTCGATTGCGGGCACATATCGCATGGAAAACGGCATTTTAAGCAGATTTGCTCTGAAAATGGACTCCAAGGGCGAAAAGAAGGTGCGACGTGATGATAAGCCCTATGTAAAAGTGAGTGAACATATCGGCGTTCTGCCGGTGGTCATGGTGTCTCCGGCTGACATATCACTTGTCAGTGAATCCGGTGAAGAAAGAAGGAGGTTCATGAATTCTGTACTGTCGCAGATGAATCGGGAATATATGTCTGCTCTGCAGCAGTACAACCGTCTTCTTCAGCAGAGAAACAGGATGCTCAAGGATATGAACCCCGACCGTGCTCTTCTCGAAGTAATCGATATGCGCCTGGCCGCATATGCTGAGCCGGTCTATCAGACGCGCAGGAAATTCGTGCAGGATCTCAAGCCTATTGTTTCGGAATATTATCAGGCCTTGTCCGGCGGGTCTGAGACAGTGGATATTGAATATGATTCGGAACTGTCGAAGGCATCTCTTGAGACTCTGCTGTCAGCTTCTTTTGAAAAGGATACGATAATGAAGCACACAACCTCCGGTATCCATAGGGATGACTTCATTTTCCGTATGGGCGGTCATCCGATCCGAAGATTCGGCTCACAGGGACAGCAGAAGTCTTTTTTAGTGTCGTTGAAGTTCGCGCAATACGAACTTATGAAGCAAAGTTACGGATTTGCACCGGTTTTGCTTCTGGATGATGTCTTTGATAAACTTGATATGGGCAGAATCTCGAATCTGCTCCAGATGGTGGCCAGCAACGATTTCGGACAGATATTCATCACTGACAGCAACAAGGTCCGCATGGCCGGAATCGTGGACGGGCTTACCCAGGACAGGGCATATTTCGAGACATCGGCAGGAACATTCAGCAGGATATAGCCATGGCATACGATACAGGTGGAAATAAGTTCAGAAGGAAGGAAGCGGTCGGAATGGAACTGCTAGTGAGGGAGTTCATCAAGGATATGAAGATATCCCGCGGATTGAATTCACAGCGTGCTGCGGCCGTTTGGAACGAGGTTTCCGGTGCCGGCAGATATACTCTGAATGTGTGGCTCGATAAAGGAATAATGACGTGTACTATAAGTTCTTCAGTTGTCCGCAACCAACTCTATTTTCAGCGTGAAGCCCTGCTTAAGACTGTGAATGAGCGTCTGGCTGACGATATGTTGTTTGTGCATGAAGGCGAAGGACCTGTAGTAAAGAACCTGATACTTAAATGAAAATTGTGGCAGACAGCAACGTCCCTTTTCTAGAGGGCGTGTTCGAACCTTATGCTGAGGTCGTGTATATTGAAGGAAGAGCGATCAATCATGATGATGTCAAGGATGCTGATGCTCTTATTATCCGGACCAGGACCAGGTGCAACGCCGGTCTCCTGGATGCAACATCTGTCAAGATGATAGCTACTGCAACCATTGGCACGGATCATATTGATCTTGAATATTGCCGGGATAAAGGCATCGAAGTGCACAATGCTGAAGGATGTAATGCCGGGGGCGTGATGCAGTATGTGTTTTCAGCATTGTATGGTGTGGCCGCCCGCAAAGGAATAAAGCTTGACGGAGCAACCCTTGGTATTGTCGGAGTCGGTCATGTGGGAAGCAAAGTGGAAGCGATGGCACGTCACCTCGGGTTCAATGTGCTGCTTTGTGACCCTCCTCGCGCCGAGGCTGAAGGTCCTGAAGGGTTTTGCTCGCTGGAATATCTTCTTGCCAATTCTCAGATTGTTACGCTTCATGTTCCTTTGGACGATACTACCCGCAGGATGGCTGATGAGGAGTTCTTTATGCTGATGCGTCCCGGTGCTATTTTTATAAACGCATCAAGGGGTGAGGTCGTGGATGATGACGCTCTGATCAATGCCATTCCGAAGCTTGGGGCTGTGGTGATCGATACGTGGAATAATGAGCCCGACATAAATGTGGATCTTGTGGAGGTGGTGGATATCGCAACCCCGCATATTGCAGGTTACTCATATCAGGGAAAGCAGAACGGTACAGCTTCTGCAGTAAGGGCTGTTGCAAGACATTTCGGTATAAAGGAACTTTATGATTTCTATCCGGAGTCGGATTTACCGGACCATGAGCCGCTTCTGCTCAATCTCAAGGATAAGACTCATGGTGAAAGGGCGGCAGTGTTTCAGTATAACTATCCGGTATTTACGGACGATTTCAGGTTCAGGATGGAGCCTTACAAGTTCGAGAAGCTGAGGTCGGAATATCAGTATAGAAGAGAAATTTATGTTGAATAACCATTAATAATAATTGTATGTTTAGGAAAGAGGATATTGCTCAGATTGAGCAGAGAGGCACGACAGTGCAGAATGTCGAGCAGCAGGTAGAGCGCTTCAGGAAAGGCTTCCCTTGGATGAGGATTATAGCTCCGGCAACTCCTGAAAGAGGTATCCAGGTGCTTGATGCTGAAGCCGTGGAAGCTGCGGCACAGTATTATGAAAATGCCTCAATCAACGGTAAGTGCAAATTCGTTCCGGCTTCCGGTGCGGCTTCGCGTATGTTCAAGGACCTTTTCGGAGGTCTGGAGACGCTTAAGTCAGGAAAGGAACTTGCAGACGATGCTCCTGCTGCAAAGTTTGTGGACAGGATTGCGGATTTCGCATTCTACACTCCTGAACTTTTCGGGGAGAAGAGCTGCAGTTGTCCTGAGTACAGACAGACTGTTCTTGCCAAGACTCTTACAGATGAGGGGCTCGGATACGGCTCGAAGCCTAAGGGTGTCCTGAAATTCCATAAATACACCGACGGTGAGATACGTACCGCTTTTGCCGAACATCTGGTCGAGGCTCAGAACTATATGAGGAATGAGGATGGAAGCGCAAATCTGGTGGTGACCATATCTCCTGAGCATCAGCATCTTTTCGAGGAGGCTTATGCTGAAGTGAAAGCTGCTTATGAGGCTAAATACGGAGTAAAGTATAATATCACATTCACATTCCAGGACAAGGCTACAGACACAGTGGCTGTGGATGTGGAGAATAAGCCGTTCAGAACTGAGACAGATTCCCTTTTGTTCCGTCCTGCCGGTCATGGAGCTCTAATTTACAACCTCAATAAACTTGAGGAGGAAGTTGTTTCAATAAAGAATATCGACAATGTCGCTAACGAACGTCTGCTTCCCCAGACTGCTACATGGAAGAAGGTCCTTCTTGGAAAGGCTCTTGAGCTTCGTGATACCCTCCATGGGTACCTCCGGGAATTGGATGCCGTATGCAATCCTATTCAGGGTTCGAGAAACACCACTGTCGGAGTGCCTGGCTATGACCCTGTATATGAGGATCTTTGCGCATCACCTGAGGCTGTGTCCCTTTGTGATGATATAGAGGCGTTCCTGAAGGATGTGCTTTGCATCGAGATGCCTGCAGTGGATACTCCTAAGGAAAGAGTGGACGCTCTCCGCAAGAAGCTCAACCGTCCTGTGCGTGTGGCTGGAATGGTCAAGAATCAGGGTGAACCTGGCGGCGGTCCTTTCATTATTGCTGAAAAGGACGGGTCGACTTCACTTCAGGTGCTTGAAAGTGTGCAGATCAATATGTCTGATGAACATGCACGCAATGCCCTTGCATCTGCTACGCATTTCAATCCGGTGGATATCGTGTGTTGTCTGCATGATTACAAGGGACAGAGTTTTGACCTTCTCGAATATGTGGATGAGGATGCCGGATTCATCAGTTCCAAGAGCTATCAGGGACGTGAACTCAAGGCGCTCGAGCTTCCTGGTCTATGGAATGGTGCCATGAGCAACTGGAACACGCTTTTCGTCGAAGTTCCGCTTGAGACATTCAATCCTGTGAAGGTGGTGCTTGACCTTCTCAGGCCAGCGCATCAGAACTAATCCATCCTGTCGGCCGACGTTAGGACGCGGTCATATCAGGACAGCATTTTTGCCTTAGTACCTCTCCCTGCCATTGATGCCAAGTCGTCAGTGGCAGGGAGGGTTGCTGTTGCCATTTCCTCTGCCAGAATCAGCTTCTTCATTTCATTCCTGTGGGTCTCGAGAGTCTTCCCGAGGTGTTCGATACCAATTCTCAGCATTTTTCTAAGTTCTCTGATTGTGCCGCATGGTACCTCGAAACTGAACATAATGGTGTTCATGTCGTCCAGCAGCACAGGCTTCACCATGAAAGTCTTGAACATCGTTTCGTTTGATGCTTCCAGAAACAGGTCGTAGGCATCTTCGTCTATTTCGAAGAACAGTTTCATGGATAAGACACCTTCTTCATATTCCAGAACCGCCATATTTTCCTCCATGCCGAAGATAATATGAGTCTTTTCGAAAGTGGGATAATATCCTTCTTCCATCATGCATCTGAATATGCTGCGCATTGTAAGCTGACCGCGTGAGGTATCTGCTTTCTTTCCTGAATCAGTCTTCATCATTTATGGATTTTAATATTCTTGCAAAGAAAAAGCATATATGGTGCCGCATTAATTGGAAAATTTCTTAAATTTGAATGATTTTGACCTGCATATGAAACACGTACTATTACCAGATGCCGGGCAGCACAGTCTTCCCTTTTTTCTTGCCATGGAGGAATATGTGGCGAGAAAATATGACGGGGAGGCTTTTTTCGTGTGGCGTGTGGATCCTACTGTTATCATAGGTAGGAATCAAGTCCTTGAGAATGAGGTGAATATGGATTATTGCCTCAGGCATGGCGTGGAAATAGTAAGGCGTAAAAGCGGTGGAGGATGCGTGTATTCCGACAAAGGAAACATCATGATTTCCTATATATCCCGCCGAGGCGATGTGGAGGATGTGTTCGGGCGCTATTTGTCTTCCTTGACAGATGCTCTGCGTTCGCTCGGGCTTCCTGCTGAGAAGTCGGGCAGGAATGACGTGCTGGTCCTGGGACGCAAGGTCAGCGGCAATGCATTCCATATGCTTCCGGACAGGAGCATCGTTCATGGAACTTTGCTGTATTCGACGGATCTTGAGGCGTTGACTGAGGCGATACAGCCTCCTGTGGAGAAGCTGCAGAGACATGGAGTAGAGTCGGTCCGTCAGAGGGTCGTGAATATTTCTGAATTAGTAGAAGCTATGGATAAGCCCCACGAAGCGTTACGTTCTGTGGATGCTTTGGAAAAATATCTTGTGGACTATTTTACAGATGACAGGATAGTCCTTGGAGAAGATGATGTCATGAATATAATCAATATGATATAATATGGAAGAGAATCTTTTGAAGACCTGTCTTTATGACAAGCATGTGGCTCTAGGAGCCCTGATGAGCCCTTTCGGAGGCTTCATCATGCCGATTCAGTACACCAATATCACTCAGGAACATAATGCTGTGCGTCATGCTGCCGGAATGTTCGATGTGTCTCATATGGGTGAGATTTTTGTGAGCGGTCCGGATGCATATGATTTCGTCAATCATGTGTTCTCGAACGATATTTCCGGAATGGAAGACGGAAAGATTCTCTATGGAATGATGCTTTATCCGAACGGTACGACTGTGGATGATCTTCTTGTTTACAAGGAATTCGAGCCGGACAGATATCTGCTTGTAGTGAATGCTTCCAATATCGCGAAGGATTATCAATGGCTATGTGCTCAGGCTGAAGGTTATGACGTGAAGATCGATAATCAGTCGGATATCTGGGGCCAGATTGCTCTGCAGGGCCCTGAGGCTGAGAAATATGCAGTAGAAACATTGGGCTTGGCAAAGGCTGCAGACCTTGGTTTCTACACCTATTACAGAGAACCGGATATGGTGGTCAGCCGTACAGGATACACCGGTGAGGACGGTTTTGAGATTTATGCCCCTCATGCCGTCATAAACCAGATGTGGGATAAGTTGCTTGCTGCAGGTGTAGTCCCATGTGGTCTCGGATGCCGTGATACCCTCCGTTTCGAGGCCGGCCTGCCGCTTTACGGACATGAGCTCAGCGACGAAATCACTCCTCTGGAGGCAGGACTCGGAATGTTTGCCAAGGTGAAGACCAAGGAGGAGTTCATCGGACGTGATGCTTTGGTGGCGCAGAAGGAGGCCGGGCTGTCCCGTAAGAGCGTAGGTATCGAACTCCAGGATAAGGCTATTCCACGTGCAGGATACCCTGTGGAAGTGGATGGCGTGCAGGTGGGTGTGGTGACGACCGGTTATCGTTCCATATCTACTGACCGCAGCGTATGCGTGGCTATGGTGGATATGGCATACACCGGACTCGGCACTCAGGTCGAGATCCGCATCCGCAAGAAGGTCTTCCCCGGTATCGTGACCAAGCGTCGTTTCTATGAAACCAATTATAAGAAATAAGTATAACATTTAAACAATAAAATTATGGCAAAGACAGTAGAAGGACTCTATTACAGCGAGTCACACGAATGGGTAA
>JAEIGA010014481.1_pt1 | contig 12001 bp, 12 predicted proteins | sample 9270691 | NCBI WGS metagenome assembly JAEIGA01 (sample SAMN17057246, study PRJNA624740) | gut metagenome | biome: biome; isolation source: fecal sample | host: Bos grunniens | place: China: Xizang | collected 2019
ATCTCTCCCCCACCTTCAAGCACTTGCAACTTGCATTGCGCACAACTACCCTTTCCGCCACATGCCGACGAAAGGTGAATGCCATTGTCAGAGAGTGTCGCCAACAATGTCTTGCCACTATCGGTCGTTATCTCCTGCGAGTCGTTAATCTTGATTTTGACCTGACCTGATGCCACGAGAAATCGTTTAGCCACCAATAGTATGACGACAAGCACCAATGTGATAGCGACAAATATGCCGACTGCCGCAAGGACCGAATTCCAATCTATATTTGAAAACATACGATTATCCTATTATAGTTTAATACCCAAGAAACTCATAAATGCGATACCCATTAAGCCGGTGATAATGAACGTAATACCGATGCCCTTCAATGGTGCCGGCACGTTGGAATAACTCAGACGCTCTCTGATAGCCGCTATACACGTAATTGCCAACAACCAACCGATACCGGAGCCGGCTCCATAAACAGTTGCAGCCCACGCATCCGGGAAGTCGCGCTGCTGCATAAACAACACAGCACCCAGGATGGCACAGTTGACAGCAATCAATGGCAAGAAGATACCCAATGAGTTATACAACGACGGAGCGTATTTTTCGACCACCATCTCGATTATCTGCACCAAAGCAGCTATGACTGCGATAAACATTATCAAGCCCAAGAAGCTGAGGTCGGTCGATGCGTATTCCGGACCTAACCATGAAAGAGCTCCCGGCTTCAATACATATTCATTGATTGTCCATGTGATAGGCAGTGATACTATCAACACAAACAAAACTGCAATGCCCAACCCAAATGATGTCTTTACATTCTTAGAAACAGCCAAGAATGAGCACATCCCCAAGAAGTAGGCAAATATCATGTTGTCGATAAAAATCGAACGTATAAAGAGATTCAGATTTTCCATATCATTCTATTTTTTATCCTTTCTATTTTTCTTGCAAGTCCTTATTCTTTGAACGATGAACCCAGATGATACAAGCAACTGTTATCAAAGCCATCGGTGGCAGAATCATCATACCATTATTCATATATCCTGCATCATACCATGATTGAGGGATGACTTGATAGCCCAACAATGTGCCTGAGCCCAATAATTCTCTAAAAAATGCGACTATTGTCAGAATTATGCCATAGCCCAATCCGTTGCCAACGCCGTCGAGAAACGATAGCCATGGTCCGTTGTTGAGAGCAAACGCCTCGAGACGTCCCATCAATATACAGTTGGTGATAATCAATCCGATAAACACCGATAGCTGCTTGCTGACATCGTATGTGTATGCCTTCAATATTTGATCTACAACCACTACTAATGCCGCCACCACCACTAACTGAACAATAATTCGTATCGAATTAGGAATGGTCTTACGCATTAATGATATTATCACATTCGACAATGCCAATACTGCCACAACTGATATCGACATGACCAATGCCGGCTCCAATTTGGCTGTAACAGCAAGTGCTGAACATATACCCAATATCTGAACAATTACAGGATTATCCTTTGACAATGGGTTTAAAAATGCCATTTTTGATGCTTTTGAAATTCCCATAACTATTGCTTTTCTGATGTTTGTAAATTCTTTAAATAGTTTTCATACGGGGCAAGTGAGTTTTCAAGCATTTCACTGACTCCCTGACTTGTGATTGTGCCACCACTGATGCCATGGACGTATTCTCTGTCAGTCGGTTCTTGTCCCACCTTAACCACTGCGACTGATTTAAACTCATCGCCATTAAAGACCGACTTATCGATAAATTGATTTTGAAAATCAGGTTTTTCAATCTCGGCTCCAAGTCCCGGTGTTTCTCCTTGATGTGCAAAATACGCCCCATATATCGTCTTGCCATCAGAATTGAATGAAACATAACCCCAAATCGGGCCCCATAATCCCGCGCCATAAATCGGCAAGATGTATTTTCGACCTTTGTCCGTTTCTGCCACAAAAACAGGCAAAACTCGCTCGTCAGGGGTTTTCCGAACCTCATTGGCTATATTCACATCAAAAGGAGCAATATCTGTCGATATTCTTTCGCCGGTCGAGCCGACATTAAAACTCTCCTTTACATACCTATCATATAATTCTGCAACAGATTCTCCCTCCTGTGGTGCAATCAATGCTGCTGCAAGAATCTGCTTTTTCTTATCGTCTGCGATATTCTCGTCCTGCATTGGCTTCAATGCTTGGTAAACAACGGATAACAATACTCCTACCAAAACGACCAATCCAATCGAATAAATCAACGTATAACCATTGCCTTGTCTATTCATAACCAAATATATTTTGTTATAAATTATTCTTTGCTCTATTTAAGCGTTTGCGAATATTTGCTTCCACTACGCAATAATCAATCAGTGGCGCAAAACAATTCATCAACAATACGGCAAGCATAGCCCCTTCAGGATAGCCCGTATTGTAGCATCTGATTAGTATTGCCACCACGCCGATTAAAAATCCGTAGATATATTTGCCGACATTTGTGCGACACGCTGTAACGGGATCTGTCGCCATAAACACCACTGCAAACGCAAATCCACCAAGACACAACTGCTGAACCGGAGAGATAAACGTCGCAGGATATAACGGCGATGCAAAACTGTTTGCAACCCATGACATCAAAAATCCACCAACCACAGCCGAGGCTACAATCCTCCAATTTGCTATTCCCGTAATCAATAAAATTGCAGCACCGACTAATATGAACAATGTTGATGTTTCACCCCATGAACCCGGAATCAAACCGATGAAAGTGTCCCAAAATGTCAATGGCTCACCCAATACGTTGGTCAATTGCACTGCACCCTGAGTCGATGACGCAATTTGACCGAGAGGCGTTGCTCCGGTAAAGGCATCAACTGCTGTTGAATTGCCTAATGACACAAAAACTCCGTCGCCACTCATCTTCGATGGATATGCAAAAAACAAAAATGCTCTGGTCACTAACGCCACATTCAGGAAGTTATAGCCTGTCCCACCAAACACTTCCTTGGCAAATATCACAGCAAAGGCTACTGCCACTGCTATCATCCACAACGGAGTATCGATCGGACATATCATCGGAATAAGAATACCCGACACCAAAAATCCTTCTTGGATTTCATGACCACGAATTTGAGCTACTATAAATTCAATACCCAACCCGACTGCATACGCCACAACTATCTGTGGTAATGCTTTTAACAATCCGTAGCAAAACATTTCGACAAATGACATATCAGCCGCTACTGCCAACGAATGTTGATATCCGATGTTATACATTCCGAACAACAAACATGGCAGCAATGATATCACAACCATAATCATCGTGCGCTTTGAATCATTTCCGTCGTGAATATGAACCCCACACTTCGATGTATCATTTGGTGTGAATAAGAATGTATAAAAACCATCAAAGACGGAATGTAGTTTCTCAAACTTTCCACCTTTTTCGAATTGAGGTTTTATCTCATCTATTTTTTTCTTTATTGATTTCATCATTTTTTATTTTTGATATTAAATCAACTTAGTTCCTTATATAATTTGTCGAGTCCTTCTCTTACAATCCTTTGCAATTCCAACTTTGATGTATCGACAAATTCTGCCAAAGCAAAATCCTCAGGAGCAACCTCATATATTCCCAATTGCTCCATCCTGTCAATGTCAAAAGCCAATATAGCCTTTATCAAATACTCCGGATATATATCCATAGGAAACACCTTATCATATTCGCCACTGACTATCATTGCTCGCTCCCCACCTTTTAGTCGCGCGTCAAAACTAAATTGCTTTGACAATCCTCTTAAGAAAGCCGGAAACCAATGCTTAACACTATAACGCATAGGATTAAGTGATGCCCACCCCATAAATTCGTCTGCATTATCTCCCTCAGGGATAACTGTCACCTGACGATAAGGATAACGCAAAAAGCCGCCTTTAGGATTTACTTTGTAACCTGTTAGGACATTGCCCGATATGACACGAACATCACAATCTTCATTTATGTTATTTGCCAATAACGAAGACATCGATACGCCAATATTTGTCTTAACCAAATGCGGTCGGCAAACCTTTTCGCCTGTAATTGCTACCTCTGCCGACGAGTCAAATTTTCCATTTTCAACCAGGTATCCGATTCTCTCAACAGTGCGTGCATCAAGACACCATACAACTTCGCCCTTATTAACGGGCTTTATCGCAGCTATTTGAACACCGACATTACCCGAAGGATGTGGTCCGGAATATTCTATCACATTAGCAACAGCAGATGAAATCCCCGATCCGAATTTTACTCCCAAATAGACTTTCCCCTCTGTCAATTTTGATAAGGTCTTAAGTCCCACTTCGAGAATGTGTGTATCGCTCGATGCTACAATTTCCGGCGCAAGTGGTGACGAATCAAATGCTGTAACAAAAATATCTCTTGGCTTAATCTCCGGATTTGGTATTATATCGTACGGACGCTGACGCATCATGGCCCAAAGACCACTTCGACACAACAAATCGATAATTTCAGAATCCGTAGTCGGCTTAACGTGTAACACCTCATCATTTGAATCATCCTTCTCTATAATGACAGCCTCGATTTTACGACGTTCTCCTCTGACAATATCTCTCACATATCCACTCACCGGAGAGCATATATTTATCTTTGCCAAATCCTTATCATGCAAAATTGGCGCTCCTTTTAGCACTTTGTCACCAACCTTAACATCCAATTTCCAAATATATCCATGATAGTCATCAGGCACAATTGCAAATTCTGAGGCAAAAAGTTCTTCTGCTTCAGAATTGGGAATAGCACCATATAAATGAATATCCAATCCTTTTTTTATTCTTTTTACTTCAGCCATAAAATTCTATTAGCTATAATTAAGTCTATAAGCAAAACAATTTACTTCCTAAATTTGTTGTTGGCTATTCTTTATTTTACAAAATTAAAAAAAATCAGACACCTACCAAAGCAGATGTCTGATTTTTTATTCAAATTTTTTATTTATTATTTCAAGCCTTCCACGAATGATCTATAAGCGTTATTATTTGGATCAATCTCAAGATATTTGTAGAAGTAAACTTTAGCTGTTTCTACATCACCTTGTTCAAGATAGTAGTTGCCAAGATAGTTAAACACAACTTTTGCATCAGAAGCAAATTGAACTGCATTTCCTTCATTAACGATTATATCACAAGCCTTTTTGTACTCATCAAATGCTATTACTGCAACTTCAGCTTCGTTTGCACGTTGAACTTTGATATCGCCAAGCATCTTATATCCACGTGGAACTGTAGGATATTTTTCAGCTAATTCTTGTGCAATGGCAGTAGCTTCATCAAACAATGCATTAGAGCGATCTGCATCTGTTGCCTTTGCTTCGATAGCTCCATAATAGCAGAATGTAGCGTATTGTGATTTATCATTAAATCCAGGATTTGCAAGATTTGCAATATAACCCTTATATGTGTCTGCCGCTTTTGCAATTTGATTTTGTTCTACATAAAGCATTGCCAAGCTCTTATAGAAAGACGCATTTTCAGGCATTTCTTTAATACCTTCTTCCAATACAGCTATTGCTTTGTCATATTGCTTAGCATTTTTGAATTCGTCTGCGATTAATGTGTAATCGATTGCAGCAAATCTGTTTGTTTCATTATGATTTGCAACCAAAGCCTCAGCCATTGGCAACAATTGGTCCTTCATTTCCGGCATCTGCGCAGCATTCATGAATTGATAACGTTGTGCAGTAAAGTTTGCAGGATTTTCAGCCAAAAGTTTAGTAGCAAAATCATAACCGGCTTTATAGTCACCACTGAAGAACAATAGGAAAGCATAGCGGTCTTCGTCTTGCTTGAAGTGGTTAGGATTTTTTACGTATTTAGCATATTCCACTACAGCTTCCTTATAGTTCTTTGTATCGTAATACTTATCAGCCAATTCACGTTGACCGAGTGCCGAAGTAGGATTCATTGCGAGCAATTTCTTCAACATCTCGATAGCATAAGTAGGATTAAGCTTCAAATACATTGATGCACCCTTTACGTATGCTTCTGTTGCTGAAGGCTCGTATGATGTAGCCATTTCATATTGTGATGCAGCTTTACCCCAATCACTCTGATCTGCCGCCATATCGCCAATCAACATATAGAAGTCAGCATCTTTTGGAGCAAAGTTATCAGATGATTTTCTTACTTTATCAAGTTTTTTCTCAATTTCTGCAGAGTATGCCACAGGATCAGCATTGTAATAAGCACGTGCCACAGCTACATACACTGACAAATCTTTTTTTGCCAACTTTTCCGCTGCCTTAAACTGCTTTTCTGCTGCCTTTGGGAGATTATTTGCTAAATCGATAGCGCCAAGGCCTACATAGTTGTAAGCATAGTTGGCATTTGACTCAATACCCTTGTTGAACAATTCAAGTGCCTCTGCATTGTTTCCTTCTTTCATTGCAATGCAACCAAGATAATAATACGATGCAGCCTTATCTGTATCGGCATTATTAATGTTTCTGATTAGAAGTTCCTTAGCATTCTTGAATTGATCTGCTTTGTAATATTCAATACCATCTTTGTAGCCTTGAGCCACTGCAGTAATTGAAGCTCCTGCTAAGCAGAGCGTAAGTAATGACTTAAATTTCATATTATTTATTGTTGATTTTAGTTATTAGTTTTTATTTACTGACAATTATTTTTCGGCTTGGTTTATTTAAGTTCAACCAATCTTGTATGCACATGATATGGCATTATTCCTGTTTGCGATATGATTTTCTGACCGATAAATCCTGTGACAAACGAATAGAATCCATGTGTCAATGTGGCATTCGAACCGGTATTAATCATATAGACCTTTCTATATAATGGATACTCTCCACTATTTATATATGCTTGATAAGGCTTAAATCCTTCCAATTCGTCCGGTTTTGAGACTTTTAAAATCTTCACATCATCAGTCAAAACTGTTGAAATAGTGTCCGAACCATTCTTTAGATTGTTTACTCGCTTTTCGATTGGAATTTCACGCGCTGTTTTTAAATCCGATGCCAACCAGCTAACACTGATAATTCCTAACGCATCTTTGTCATTTTTAACAATGTCAAAGACTTGACCATTTGTCTTTTGCGCATACGCATTCTTTGGGAACGATCCGTTTTCTCCAATGAATTTATCTTTCATAAATTTCAAAGTGGATGATCCCGGATTATCAAATACTATTTTTATTGTATCAGAATTATCCCATCCGACTTGTCGCCAATTCAATATTCTACCATTCAATATATGTTTTATATCATCCATTGACAATTGACTGATCGGATTTTCCTTGTTTGTTATTAAAGCTACTGCATCGACAGCGATACAATGTGACTTAACGACTAAACGATGTTTAGCTTTAATATAATCCTTCTGCTCCTGCGTCATCTCACGAGTGACTATTATCGAGCTTGTCTTATTCTCAAGCAACGCATCGATTGCTTCAACTTCACTGACATAATAAGGAATTATAGATGCTTCGGGATAATGATATTCAAAGACTTGAATTTCTTCCTCAAGAATATTTTTAAAACCCTCGTCACAATATATCGTGGTACTACCCTTGCTGTAATCGCCCTTTTCTATTGGTCCACACGACACACTGCATACAGACAATACAATAGATGCAAAAATAAGAAGTACTGAATTTTTTATACTCATGTTAATTACAATTAATTCATACCCTTAAATAATCTATAACCACGCCATAGACCATATATTCCGAGCAATACTCCGACTATATTTCCAATCATTTCGGGCAATATTTCCTTAAAGTAGCCCATTAGGAATAATGCTCCCATTCCGAGATACACCAAAACCATAAATATGCCAAATATAATTCGTGCTCCTTTTGGCAATTGGTTATTTTTTCTATTTCTACTTTCCATAATACTAATAATAATTGCTAAATATAAATTTCAACACGCAATTAATTATTTAGTTTAACTCAAGATTGCGTAAAATTTCGTGTAAAGGTAGTAATTTTATTTGGATTACCCAACTTGTTTGAATTAATAATTCATAAAAGAAAATAATATAATAGAAAAAGGTCAGACAACAAGTGCCTGACCTTTTATTAAGTATCAATTACAAATTATTGTTCTTGAATTTTGAATGTCACAGGAAGGTTGTAGTAGCAACGTACGGCTTGACCATTGTTCTTACCTGGTTGCCATTTTGGCATTGCTCTAACAACGCGCATTGCTTCCTTGTCAAGGTCTTTATCTACACCCTTAACAACTTGAACACTACCAACTGAACCGTCTTTTTCAACAACGAACTTCACAACTACACGTCCTGAGATACCGTTATCAAGAGCAATTTGTGGATAACGAATGTTGTTGCTCAACCATTTCATCAATGCTGCTTGACCACCAGGGAATTCAGGCATTTGTTGCACAGCAACAAAGATTTCTTCTTCCTTAACAGGTTCCGGTTCCGGTTCTTTTACTACAACAACTTCTGCCATAGCTTGGAACTTATCAGCATCGTCTGAACCATCTTGGTTTACAACACCACGTGCAGTGTTATCTTCTTGTTGAGCCTCTTGGTCCATAATTTCGTTTTTCACTTCTTCAGCGTCAACGATTGCAATCTGTGTTACTTGCACAGTTGCGAGAACTTCTTGAGGCACTTCAATTTCAGGTTGTTCAAATTTTTGTTCTTCAATCTCTTCTTCCTCTTCAGGAACTTCTTCCATTTGAGCAAGTTGAGCTTGTGACATTTGTTCCGCTCTTTGTTTAGCTTCGATAGCAGCTTGTTCTGCTTGATAGTCTGAATACAAAGACCATGCATAAATAAGTCCTGCTACAACACAAAGACCTATTAATACATAAACCGAAGCCAATGTGTGACGGCTTTCACTATTCTTACGGAGAACGTATGCACCAAATTCTTTATTTTTGCCTTCAAAAATAAGGTCACGCCATTCTCTCGAGGTTAGATCTACATTCTTTGCCATAGTTCTTTTCTACATTTAAAGGTTAATAAATCTAACATCATTCACCGCGATGATTGTTTTGGTAATCAATTAGCATCACTGAGTCAACACGTGTCATGTTGTCAATCTGATATTTCGAGATTGAGTTGATTTGCATCTCGTCAAGAATCGAAACAAGACTTCCGTATGAAGCTTGATTTGTTGACTTAATAATGATGACAGGCTTTTTAAGTTTATCGTCACGACGTACTTTTCTTGCAAGACTGTCGAATTGTGCTTGATTGATTTCCTCCTTACGGAACTTATCTTTCAACTTATTAATCTCAACAAGTACTTCTTTGTTACGTTGTTGGATAATTTCACGGATACCTTGTGCTGTTCCATCAGGATTATTAGCAAGAAACTCTGATTTTTGCAAGTTATTGTTTGCTGAAAGAATATTACCGCCTTCATCAAACATACCTGCATCACCACCAGGTTTACCGAAGAAATAGTACACTTCGTTGACTACTTTACCGTTGACAGTATCAACATCGAAAGAGCCTTTCTTGCGTTTTGCATCAAGGATGATAGTAACCGCATCGTCAGCAGAAGCCTGCGACATATTCTCTACATTATCCACTTTTTCGTTTGAAGGAAGTGCAATATTGAGAGTTTGCGATTTAATCATTGTAGTACACAACATGAAGAATGTGATAAGCAACATGTTCATGTCAACCATCGGAGTAAAGTCCACACGGATCTCCATCTTTTTCTGGTGGCTCTTGCCTTTGCCATTGCCACTATCTTGTGCTATTTCTGCCATGTGTTATTCTCCTTCATTCTTTAATGCTGTTAATAATGTGAATTTGTTCATGTGGATTGTTTGGAGATTGTCCATTACAGTGTGAACAACTTCAAATGATGTGTTTTGGTCTGCTTTGATAGCAACACCGGTACCATCTTTGATAGCAGATGTCAATGTCTCATTATCAGACTGACGAATTGCTCTCATCCACATTTGAAATTCAGTTTCATTTTCTTGGTTCATCGAAATTGGAATACCTGAAACGTGGTTAGGGTTACCATCCTTACCTTGTAGCCAATTGTCTTGATCGCTTGGATCCAAGTCAAGGAATTCACTCATTTGCGCCAAAGGCACACCAAAAGCGTTGAGTTTACTAAATGCGAGCTTTTGTTCTGGTGTAAAGCTTATTTTGTTCTTATGCGACTCATTGTAGATTTGAGCTACTTTGTCGAGCAATGCCATTCTCATGTTTTGGTTAGACCATTGTGCAGAGGTGTCATTGTGCATTGTGAGCCAAATTTTTCCTTCCGGACTTACAAGCACCTGTACATAGTTAGTTTCTTGAACTTTTTCTTCTGACACAGATGCCGGTGTAATCACCGTTGTAGGTTCCTTTGCAAGGAAAGTAGATGTCAACATGAAGAAGGTAAGCAAAAGCACAGTAACATCACTCATCGCTGTCATGTCGATGAATGTGCTCTTCTTTTTCATTTGTACTCTTCCCATATTGCTATGATTTTAATCGATTTAAATAAAATTAATTATTTAGATTGTTTACATTGCTGATTAGTGAGTAGCAGCGAAAGTAGCAACAATTGAGAAACCGATTTCGTCGATAGCGTATGTCAAGTTGTCGATTTTGTTTGTATAGAAGTTATATGTGATAACCGCAAGAGCACCTGTTGCGATACCGAATGCAGTATTTACAAGCGCTTCAGAGATACCAGCAGAAAGAGCTGTTGAGTCTGGAGAACCAGAAGTTGCCAACGCTTGGAATGATTTGATCATACCCATAACGGTACCGAGAAGACCTACAAGTGTACCAAGAGTTGTAAGAGATGCTACAACAGGAAGGTTTTGTGTAAGAGATGGCATTTCAAGAGCAGTAGCTTCTTCTACTTCGTTACGAAGTGTAGTAAGTTTTTGTTCTTTGCTAAGTTGAGTGTTAGCATCCATTTCTTTATATTTAACCAATGTGTTGTAAACTACAGATGCAACAGAACCTTTTTGGTCTTTGCAACGTGCCATTGCTTTGTCGATTTCGTTTTTAGCAAGGAAACCTTTGATGTCAGCAACGAACTTAGATGTGTTGCCTTTACCTTGAGCTGAAGAGATAGCGATCCAACGTTCAACGAAAAGAACGATCACTGTAAGGAACAATGTTTGAAGGATTGGCACGATAAAACCACCGTGGTAGATAGTACCAAGAAGGTTAAGTGGGTGATTAGCTGTGTCACCACCTTCGAAGTTGTCTGGGTTACCAAGAACAAAGATAAACACACAAAGAGCAACTACAAAGCAAAGGCAGATAACTGCGAATGCACTACGAATACCACGTACGTTGCTGATTTTTTCTTCTTTTTTTGCTGCTGGTTTTGCAGCTGGTTTTTGAGATTCCATAAAATTTAATTAATTAGTTTGTTAATATTTAGTTATCTATTTTTATTCTTATTTTAATGAATTTTAAATACCCTTTATTCAAATATGATAAAAATTTTATTCACATTTGAATAAGTTTACCCAAAATCAACGCAAAATTACAATTAATTTTGTGAAATACAATAATCGAACTTGAAAATTTTGCGTTAAAATAATTTTTTAAGCAAAGTTTGTAATGAAGAGTTTGAGTTTATTCACTCAACCCCTTCATTACGCACCTCTTTTTATAACGTCTATATTATCCTTTTATTGCAGCAATGCCCGGAAGGACTTTTCCTTCGATTGCTTCCAACAAAGCGCCACCGCCTGTCGATACGTATGACACTTTATCAGCCAATCCGAATTTGTTAACACATGCAACTGAATCACCACCACCAACGAGTGAGAATGCACCATTGTCAGTAGCTTCTACGATTGCTTCAGCGATAGCGCGTGAGCCTTCTGCAAAGTTATCAAATTCGAATACTCCGGCAGGACCATTCCAAAGGATTGTCTTAGCTTCCTTGATTGCATCGGCAAACATTTCGCGTGTCTTAGGACCGGCATCCATACCTTCCCAGCCGTCAGGGATGTCGTTGGTTGGGAAAATTTGACGATTAGCATCATTG